>Ga0209671_1008576_pt1 | contig 10691 bp, 4 predicted proteins | sample WorMetHERISLAND2_2_FD_187401 | JGI IMG/M metagenome (GOLD analysis project Ga0209671, IMG submission 187401) | Marine gutless worms symbiont microbial communities from Max Planck institute for Marine Microbiology, Germany - Olavius geniculatus... | ecosystem: Host-associated > Annelida >...
TTTTTTCGCTTTTTGCACCTTTGTATTGCATTTGCCATGTTACATACGGCACAGTAGAAATTGTCATTGCTATTTCTGTTATTATTATTTAGTCAACTTTGGATGACAGAGTGGCACATAGACTGTGACTGGTCTGAAGTGTTAAATTTGATGATTTGTTGCAGTTTGTTTGATGGTGTAATTTTTGATCACTGGTTACTAGATGTTTGGTTACAAGCCAGCTAGTTATCCTTGCATGCTTTTGAATGATGAATGTTTTCAAAGAACTACCATTAGTTTTGCATTCTTCTATTTTCGGAAAAGGAACATTGTAGGTTACAATGTGCGAAAGCTGTGACCAAATGCTCATTTTTAGGACATTTCTTTATTTTTAAACTGTTTATTTATTTCGGTAGCATGTTTCAGTAACCTGGGCTAATTTTTTTTGCTGTTATTTTTACTTTATTTCTAAAAATGCGAACTTTTAGTTATCTATTCACATTTTATCTGTGCCTTTATTGCATTTATTGAAGTTAGTTGTGTAACTGGTGTTGCAGCTCTGTCAGGAATTGCAACAGACGTTGAATTAAGTATACGTGAAATACAAACTTTACTTGATGAGGAAAACGCACAAGAAAAGGAATTCCAGGTGCAGTATATTATCGTATCACATTCAGCTTACAATACAATACACATGCATATTATTTCCCATTTTACTGACCAGGCCCATTGAGAGCCACAGTGAGGCCCGGGGAAACATTTTCGCAGTGCCCCCAAACATTTTCACGCGGCCCCTTTGGGGAGAAAATTTTTGAATTTTTTTTCAAAATGGTGCATTCTGGTGTACTTTATATTTCTGAGTGACGGCGGGGCCCTCCAAACGTCGCGGAGCCCGGGGGAGCTTACCCCCTGCCCAACTCTCTCGACAGGCCTGTTACTGACTCTTCTAATATGTTAGTGGACAGTAATTTATTGTAATTGGCATATCACATATAAGTCTGTAATCGTATTGTAATGGATTTTCTCCTGTATAAGTTTAGTAATTGTGTCTCTAGTCCGTAATGCTGTTCCTTGGGCCAGAAAGGACTTCTGGTCTCCAATAAGTGTTATTTGACCAGACTAACCCAATCTGGAGCAATTAGTCATGATTGGCCAGCTAAATAAAAGTCAAAAATGTTGGTATTGATAAAGATGATGATGATTCTGCCAGTGCAGCGATTTCGTTGTTTTCAGCTTTTTGCTGTCAGATTTTTTTTGTTATCATTGCTCAAGTGAAAATATTTAAAGTGCTTAATAGTTATTCTAAAATGTTTCTTTTACTTTTTTTATTGTTTGTAAAGATTTCATTCAGTACTAAGATTGTGATGACTAATTGAACAGTCGTATACAGACAGCACCGGCAGTTACACATTCAGTTGCATGAAGCCGGATTTTGATACAAATGAAGTGATAAATTGAAGTTTGAAATGTCTTTCATGTAGCTCATGTCAGATGTTGTTGAATCTTTGTACACTATGGTAATTCCACTCGTGTATGCTACAGAAGATATCTGGAGGCCGACACGTGAATGTGGTAGTCGGTGAGCTGCAGAGTGACTGCGCTAAGTACCACGAAGGTCTGGTGAAAGCGGCTCAGTCCAATGAAGAGTTACATCGAGCTATGGAGGTTCACATTGCCAACCTCCGGGTTCTCAGCCAGCCGTTGACTGAACTGCAGAAGACTCTACCATCTGCTGCTGATATTCCGAGATGTAAGATATGCTTTCAAGCTGTTATCTTAAACAGATGGGGCGTATAGCTCTTTAAAGCTACGGAGTCTCATTTGCCATCTAACACAGGTGAACACGTTTCACCAATAACCCCAGCCAAGCAGGTTGGTACTTGATTTACCTACCCGGGAGGGATGGAAGGCTGAGTTGATCTTTGTGGTTGGTTATATACCGAGGTGGTTTATCTGCATTGCGTATTCAAGCACATCTTTGCTGTTTTTGTCTGTCAAGAGATAAGAAACAATCGATGCATATGAGGGGGGTTTAAAAGATTTTGTGACTCGATGTATTAGGTGGAGGAATTCTTCACAGTGTACACCACTGACTGATGCTACTGAGATGTTGATGCCAGGGGCGTCTACACCATATAAACCTTGGAGTGTATGCTCCATGAAAAAAAATAGGGGGAAGGTTTTTTGGGAAGTGGGGGGGAATTAAATATTATAATTCTGCATTTGTGATATATTGCATGTTGTGTCACAAATGCAAAATTATAATATTTAACTTCCCCCTTCTAATTTGCCCACAAAACCTTCCCCCTTGGAATGTTTTGCATGCATATGCAATATGTCATTAATACGGAATTACAATATTCAGTTTCCCCCTTAATTTTTACGCGCGACAGCAGAATGCTTCGCGCGTCTTTGCCATCGTCTGGGCGTCTGTCTGTCTGTCCGTCCGTCCGTCCGTCCGTCTGTCTGTCTGTCACACTCGTGATCTGTATCAAAACGGTGCAAGCTAGGATCACGAAATTTTCACCTTGGGCTGCCCCAAGGTCTCTAGTTTATCGTGACAAAATTTCGTGCCACTGGGTGCAGGGGTTCCCCTCGAACGAGGGCGTCAAAGAGGGGTACCCCCCTAAAAAGACGTCATTTTGCCATTATTGGCTCAAATAATGTGAAAACGGTTGCAGATAGGTACACACATGCTGCTTATCATAACAAGCACTGGTGACAGGCTTTTTAAATTTATCAACATCGATGACCTTGAACGACCTTGAACCCCTCAAAGAGAGGTTTTTAGTGAATTTTTCGCAATTTTTGGATACTGCGCACATTTCAACACTGAATTGCGACAAAATGGCTGGAGATAGACCAAGACAACCTGTGTATGAAATTTTGAGCACTCAACGTAGATTTTAGCGGTCCAAGTCCCGACCCCCTACGTTCAAGGAAGCCAGCGCAGGTGGGCGTCAAAGACAGCTACCCCCGTAAAAAGTGGATATTTTACCGCAATTATCTCGTGTAGCGTGAAAACGGTTGCAGATAGGCACAGACATGCCGCTTATCATAACAAGCACTGGTGACAAGCTTTTTATTGCTGTCAACGTCGATGACCTTGAATGACCTTAAACCCTCAAAATAGGGGTTTTGGGTAAATTTTTCTGCAATTTTTGGCTACGACACACGTTTTTAGAGTGAATTGCGCCGAAATGGCTGGAGATAGACCTGGACATTTTGCGGATGACATTTTTTTAGCATAGAACGTACATTTTTAAGAATCTACAAGTTGTTTTACCGCCATTGGCTCTTGTAGCTTGAAAACGGTTGTAGATCAGCAGAGACATGCTGCTTATCATAACAAGCAATATAGTGACAAGCTTTTTATTGGTGTAAACATCGATGACCTTGAATGACCTTGAATTTTTGAAATAGGGGTTTTAGTGTTTTTTTGCGATTTGTGGCTGCGGCATAGATTTCAAGAGTGAATTGCGTCAAAATGGATAGAGTTAAATCAAGACAACCTGCGAACATGAACTGCTAAGGCTGTCGCACGTCTAATGAGCTTTGCTCAAATTACTTGTTCAAAAATCCTTCCCTCATAGAAAGTTTTTTTGGGAAATTAAGGGGAAGTGTACATGTGCTACATCAAAAATACAGAATTATAGTATTCACCTTTTCCCCAATTTCCCAAAAAAACCTTCCCCTAGGAAGATTTTTGGAAAATTAGGGAAAAAGTGTACATGCAATATATTAGAAATGCAGAGTTATGACATTGAACTTCACCTTTAATTTTCCAAAAAAAACTTTTCCCGTAGGAAGTGTTTGTGAAATTAGGGGAGAGTGTACATGCAATATATCAGCAACACAGAATTATAATATTCAATTTGCCCCCTAATTAGCCAAAACCCCTTTCCTCGTAGAAAGTTTTTTGGAAAATAGGGGGAAGTGTACATGCACTATATCAAAAATGCAGAATTATAATATTCAACTTCCCTCCCTGCCATGTAAATTTTTCAAAAACTTTTTCCCGAAGAAAGTTTAGCATGTATGGAATATATCAAAAATGCAGAAATATAGTATTAAACTCCTCCCTAATTTCCTTCCAAAATTCTTCTAGGAAGTTTTTTTTTTAAATTAGGGGGGTTGAGTATTATAATTATTGTAATTTTGCATTTCTGATATATTGCACGTATATGCAGTATATCAGAAATGCAGAATGATGATATTAAGCTTCTCTCTAATTTCTCAAAAACCTTTCACTCTAGTAACTGTTTTGAACCTTAAAGGCTCAAACAGTTGTTTGGACTTAGTGGGAGGCCAGCATCGTGATATTTTTTTTGCAACCAGCTGCAAGTGATCAGAATATCAGAAGTGATAAAACAGTTCACTTGTGACCAATTGCTGTTGCAAAAGTGTCTGAATGCTAAAAGAACAGCATTGAGTGTCAGACTGTCAGTAACACGCCAGTGTCAGTGACGTTGATGTCAGCCATAGACTTGAATGTGATGTTAACTCAGTGGTTTTCTGGTGTCATTTTGTGTGAACTAATCACTACTGATGTTATAACTATTCATTAACAATGTACGGTTGCTTCTTGACACATAGACACTCATGGAAACTGTTTAGGCCTATATCAATGACAACTGGCTTCTAGTAGTCTAGTCTGTGTGTCTGTCTTTCTGTCAGTGTCAGTGTCAGTGTCAGTGTCAATCTGCAGCAGGTGATGATGATGATGATGATAAGGTTGCTAATGATGCTGTTACTGTTTGCTTAATCCTCGAGATATCATGAGTGTTAGTTTGAACTTTAACCAATGCTCAAGTCTGCTGCCCAGTTTTCATGGCATACTGCATTTTAGCTTGTAATATGCTGTTCTCATCATTTACGATATCTTGCAAACAGAAGTGTTCTGTGATGTTTAAAATGCACCAAATTCGTTTTTCATTGGGGCTCAGCGGGAGCTCACAAGACGCTTCCCCAGATCCCCTAGTTGGCTGGAGAGGGGGATACTCTCTCCCCATTCCCCACCCCCTCGACGCCTATGGCGCCTCGTTCTCGGCGCTTGCGACGCCTCACCTTGAGTTGGGGGGACTTGCTCCAAGGATTTAGGGTTGATGCTTTTTGCACCATTGAGTTTAGGAGTTCACAGTTGCTTGAATTTTCTTATGTATTATGAACTTATTACATGTATGAATGGATTGCTGTTTTAGTCAACTAATTTCATATGTTATTGTGTTGTAATTTTATCACTCTCTGTAGTTATGATCTGTTAACTGTTTTCTCAGATGAAAATGTGATTTAGAAGGGCACTGAAAGAGCGCAGACTTTCATCGATGCTCAAAATCAGTAAAAGTAGCTATGCCAATTTTTGCCATTATTTTGCCAGGTGGCACACCATATTTGGCAGATGTTTACTGTATCTGGCAATGGTAAAGAATTCTTCAGTTTTATATTGGATTTAGAGGATGGATAACCAGCATAATCTAATCACCTATAAGTTTGGTGAAGCCTAACCTTCCCTGAAAATTTTAGCCAAATCTGCCTGTAACTTTTTGTGTAATCTTGCTAAGAAATGAACACATAAATGCCGCTAACCTCTGCCATCCTTGGCAAAGGTAATGAATGAATGAATCTTTTTGCTGTTGTATGCAGCGGCTGAGGATGAGACAACCATGCAGGAGATGAAACGATTGTGTGACAAGATCACAGAGATGCAGAACCAGCGCCAGATGTTTGAACAGCAGTTCCGCGATGAACTGTTGAAGGATGATCTAACGGCTACGCTTGTCACTCAGGCCGACAAAAACCAGCAAGTATGCTGTCGCTTTTTTATTGTTGTATACTGCATTTTATTTCTGTGAGATCATCGAGATATTACGTTTTTTAGCAGTTTTTACTTAGCTGCTTAGTTAGGATATACATTACAGATGCATGTTCATTATGTTTATGAGCTCTGTTTTCTGATTGTTTGTATATTTTGTGATTCACTTATTCAAAACGTGAAATAAATAAGAAATAATATGAAAATGCATTGTGTTTATTATTGATGCAGCTTAAGCAAGTGAAGTGGATAATACAATATGATGAGTTAATTTCGGCATGTTTGTTAAAAGTAAACACGGCATGATTGGTTTTATAGCTTGACTAAGCATATCAGTATAGTTCATGGTCGGTGTAAACTATCTGACAATACTTTCAGTTCTTCCGTGTTAAAATTTACCGCTCTGCCCTTTACATATATGTTGCCATTTTTGCACATTTTTGTTATGCTTATTGAACTGATTCATTGCCTCGTGAGTTGCAAGCTATGTAGTGACTCTTATTGTCAGGCATCGTGTCTGTGGCTGTGTCTCTGCATCTGCTGTCCAGAGTACATTTCAGTAAACTAAATGTTGAAGCTTTGTGTGATTCACAGGAGTTCTTTGAGGAGCAGCTTGGAAAGCATTCTAAGACTATTTCTCTTATTCAGCAGAATCTCACAGCTCAGGACAACATTCTGCAGGCGTTGACTGACACGAATGCCAAGTATGCTCGGATTAGGAAAAACAACACAGAGGTTACAAATAAGTAAGTTTTTTTAGATTTATTGATATTTATTTAACTGCAAAAATCATCAGTTGAATTGATTCATCGAAACATGCATAACACGCAGTACAAACTAATGGTCATAACTCTTTGTTTGGTGCATTGCATATGTATAGTGTAAGTCCAAGTTGCATCATTTTATGTAACTGTTATAAAGTGCTAATTGGCTTAATCAAATGTTAATTTGTCAATATTTATTAATTTTCCTGTTGCCAGTGTTATCTTTATACTGTAAAAATGGACTTTTACAGTGGACAAATGTGACGAGAGTGTGACGTCACAAACAACTATTAGCGTCAATGTAGCGTTCAACAGAATTTGAACGCTAGCGGCGTCGATGGAGCGCGGTACCAAGCGAAAAGACTGCACTTGCATTTTGAGAAGTCGCTGTCATACAAAAAGTAGGCCGAAGATATGCCCTTTCCGACAATTGCAATTGCCGACAAATTCCGACTTTCGCTTTCGGAATGCAAGCGAGTTCCCCTCTCTGAGTGCACGCTGCATCAATGCTATGGCCAGCTCATGGTGTGTTAATTTTCTTGCACACTGCAATACACGCTATGAACAAAGCGTTGTTCGTGACATCATCATTCTGTTCGCACAACATTATTTCTATTGAAATTGATGTGAAGCGATGTTTTTATTTTAACTGATCAGCATATTATTAATTAGCATTACATTCTACACATATTTAACCAACATAGTTTTTTTCATGTAACTTGGACTTCAAGTTCTACTTATTTATGCTTATTGAATCACATTCTCTGTTCTGTGTACAATTATGGAGTTTTCTGTGCTCGTAATTTATTGAACTGTCTAAAGTGGTCATTATCTGAGGTATGACTGTAGTCGTATATGGTGCCATTTTGCACAGTTACACCGTTATCAGTATCTTTGAAAATTTTAATAGCCCAGAGCGCTTGAGCAAAAGTTTAGATTTTTGCTTGAATCATGCCATGTTAAACTGATTGGCTTTTAAATGAATGTTGTGGCTTCAGGCGGGAAGCACGGATTGCAGAGCTGATAATGTCATCTACGGTGTATGAAGATCTGCTGGAAAAAGTCAGTCGAGGTCGTCAGTTCTATGACAAGCTAGAATCTAAAGTGAAACATCTGTTGGAGCGCACTCATCGTGTCTGTAAGACTGAGCAGGAAGAACGCAGCAGAATACGAGAAAGACTTGCACCGAAAGGTATCAGTGTATTTTACTTACTGAATATTATGACGTTTCGTATTTTTGGAACTTTTGTTTGTTTTCAAACTTGTAAAATTGCAACACTTAATGTCATTTTTTCATTTTTCAAAGTCTACTATAAGCACCAGTTTATATTCATCCATTGCTTAGTAACGACACCTGTTATTGCACGGCACTGATTTCATGCAGTAAACAGACCTATTATTCAGTGCATGTGCGTACATCATGAACATTAATGAGCTAGGTTGGCTGACTACCGGTGACTGATGCTCTGGAGCTGGCAGAGGACAAACCATTTTGGCAAAAAATCGTTATGGCAGGATGCTATGGCTGAACACTATGCATCGTGATGATGGTGATGATGTTGGCTGACCAGTTAAGAACCAGAAACCAGCGCTTATTGTGTGTGATGTGTTGTAATTTGTTCATCATTTTGTTTTTGTGTTTGTTACTTTTCTTTCAGTGGCTCCACCAGAAAGACCAACTGCTCCCAAGCCTGGCCAACAGGCACAGCTACCCGCTGCAGCATTTAGCATACCACATGATGCAGTGCCTGGCATGCCAGCCAGCTTAGCAATGGGGATGCCTCAGTTGCCTTCTGCCGAAGCTCCAAAGCTGAAAGATTTTCTGCCATTTATGAAGCCAGGTTCATTTGGTCAGAAAGCCGGAGTTGGTAGTCATGTGCCAACTGTGTCCAGTGACTATGCACCAGGCAGTGCGGGGTCTTTACCAGCCAGTGTAGCAGCATCACCGGTTCATCTACCTCAGGCTTCTGTCAGCTTTCCTCCGTCTCCACAGAGACAGCCGCCAGTGTCAGTTGGTACCACGTCAAACGGTCCTGGTTCTGCCGGCACTGGTTTTGTGCATGCTGATGCAGGATATCCAGCAGCAGAAACGTTGTTGTCACCAACTGCTCCACCGGGAGCCCCAAGATCAGCCAGTCCTGCACATCAGCTGCCACCAACAGTTGCTCATCCAGGAGGACCTGCTGAGAGTTACCAGCAGCTGGCCAGATCGATGGACATGGCTTATAACATTCCACCAAATAACAGTCGGACGTCAGTCGATCAGCGTTCCATGTCGTTAGGCTCGCCAACAGTGCCTCCGAACATGGGCAGTTATGCTGGTGGAACATCAGCCAGCTATGCTGGTCAGAATGGCCTTTCATCAGCCTCTCACAGTTACATGCAACAAGTTGTTGATCAGCCATCGGCTCTCAACATGCCTGCGTATTCTGGGCCTAACTTCAGCCAGCCTGGGATGGTCGGATCTGGCGGCCATACACAACGTGCTATGCCAAGTAGCACATCTTTATTCCCGAATCAGTTACCTTCCATGATGTCAAATACAGCACCAACTGCAGTACATATGCTGCCAAGTACTACTAATACTTATCCACAACATAGTGGTATGCCGTACAGCAGTGTGAGCAACATGGGAACATCAGTTGCATCATCCTACTTGAATCACTCATATCCCGCTGGAAATGTTGCCACAAGTAACATCCAGCAGCCTAATGCAGCTATACCTGGTGTTCCTGTGCAGCAAGTTAACAATTCTAATAACACACAGTTTCCACCAGCTGCTATTGGCTCAAGTATTGAAGTGTTGAGGCCTCATTATTACCAGACACCAGCTGTTGTGCCACCGGCATGTACTTCCACGCAGCCTTCATGTCAGTCTAACACATCGGCTGCTGTGCCACCAGTGTCCAGTGCTGGACAGCCTCTGTATCAGTCTGCGCATGTACGGCCACCGTCATATCAGGCTGTAACACAGCAATATCTACCACCACAACTACCTCAGTTAGTGAATCCTGCTGGTTGTCCATCCAATCAGCCCGGGTTTATCGGAGGTCCTCCCACCAGTTCATATATTCAGCTGGGATTGTCTAATGCTCCGGTGCAGCCATCTTACCATGCTGTACGGCCAGACGTGTCATATGGTGGTGTACATTTGCCGGGAGGTAGTCAGCAGCCCATAGTAACAACCGTGCATCCACAGCACGACGTTTCAGCTCATTCTCAGCAGCTGCCATCAACACATCTGGCAATGCCTGCTGCCAGTCAGAGACCACCACTGGCTACTCCACAGCGTCCTGTAATACCTCCAGCATCATCAGAGAATCAATCGAGATATGGCTTGCCTGGCCAGACAGTGCCTGGTGTTCCCATGCTTAGTCAGCAGCATCCTGTCGGTGTAGGCCATGCTCCTCTAAGTCAGACTCCTTCACAGACTCAATTTCCAGCTAATGTCCATATGCCAGCCACTCAACCACAGCCGGGATATCCGTCGGTTCCCAACACCTCTCAGACTCCATATCCTGGTGCCGTGCAGCAGTTTCAGCCTGCATATCATAGTACAGGTCAACAACCTGTGGCTAGTCAGATGCCTGTGCAGCCGGCAGTGACCAGTCAGCAGCAGCAGCAGCATTACCCTGTTCGGCTTGAAGTTGCCCATGTACCTGGTTACCCACCTGGCAACCCATCTCATCCAAGCTATGCTGGTGTCAGTCAAGCATATCAAGCTTCAACTCAGTCGATACAGCCACCTCCATCACAGCAGGTGCACTACCAGTCTTTCACTCCACAGCAACAAACATTGAACCATCCCGGCAGCAGTCAGCCAGCCATTATAAACCAGTCGCCCGCTGTCTCTTCTTCAAACTTTGCCACAGCCCAAACACCGTACAGCCACCAGCAGCAGTCTAATGCCAGTGCGTCATACAGCAGTCATGTAGTGGAGAATGCAACCGGACAGATACAAGCACTTGCTGATATTCCAGTTTGTCTGCCAAGTCCACTGCAGCCAAGTCGTGTTACTTCAGCAGAAGTCTCAAAAAATATTGACTCCTTGTCTGACCTTGACCTTTCCGGCAAAACAGCGTCATCAACTGCTCAGAAAGACTCCAGTGGAAGGATGGAGAATGGAGAGGGTACAG
>Ga0209671_1008578_pt1 | contig 10690 bp, 6 predicted proteins | sample WorMetHERISLAND2_2_FD_187401 | JGI IMG/M metagenome (GOLD analysis project Ga0209671, IMG submission 187401) | Marine gutless worms symbiont microbial communities from Max Planck institute for Marine Microbiology, Germany - Olavius geniculatus... | ecosystem: Host-associated > Annelida >...
GCTATGAGGGGCCCGCTATGGGGCCGTCCTTGCAGTTGAGTACGTGCGTGCTGTTTTGGGGCTTTCTAGGTCTGTGCAAGGCGGCAAGGGATCCTTACGCCACCTGCCAAATATCAAGTTGATCGGACAACAGGTGGCGAAGTTATGGGGATTTTTCGCCAACAACGCAATTAGTCGCCGTGACCTTGACCTCTGACCCCTTGACCTTGAAATTGGTCCACAGGGTGCTGGTGTCCCAGGGAGCCTTCCTAAAAAGTTTGATATTCGTAGGCCTTTTTGTTTTACCTCTACGTGGAGGCACGGGACAGACAGACAGACAGACGGATAGGATCAACACATGATGGGGCCTCCTTCTAGGAAGGACAGCCCCATAATAAGTCACAGGGAAGACGAAACGATAGAAATAGTTTGCAAAACAAGCCTTCAGAGAACACAACTCAACTTAATAGCTTATACCATGGTTCTTGCCCATTTGTCAAAATCAATTTCAAGGACCATATGAAGGATATATAAGAAGTACAATTTAACTAAAATCAAACCGGCACTTTCATAAGCATATGTAAGCAGGTTCAGTTTACATTCGACAATTTAACACCTTCAAGCATTAATCGAAAACTGGAATTATCAGAAAAAATTTCCCAGATGCATCAATAGTTGTCACTGAATCCAATTACTACAGATATATTTCAGAATGTCAATAGCACAATGTCAATAATGTCAATGTCAGTAACTATTTACATGGGCAATACGTTTGCAATTTAACAGTTGCCAAGCTGCAACAGCCAGTCAGTAAGCCGTTGCTCGAGTTGGCCTATATCCGGCCATTGTTAACTACTTAGTTTCGACTTAAAGTAGTTTTTTCGCCAAGGCTGGAATTTGATAATAAGTAAGTAAGTAAGTAAGTAAGTAAATGATTTACAAAGCGCCAAAGTCTCAGAAAGAATCAGGGCGCAAAATAAAGGTAAAGCCTAGTCTTAGGATCGACTTATAGTTAGCGTTTATGCGCTAAATTATTATAAAACAGACAAAAAATAACTTGGTAAATGTTGAAATTGTTTTGCCTTCAGTTCTGAATCCTTTTTAAGCAGCCTTTCTCAATGCCTTAGACTTTGCTATGAAAGTCAGGGTTCCTACAGTTTTCTGTAGCAATTTCCCTGACATTATCGAAACAATAACCCTATTGCACAAATGTCACAAATGGTATTAAGTGATGAAACGGTATCAATAGATCATATTGATGCAAACGACAGAGGCCCTGGTCAGGGGATCAGGGGGCAAAGACCCCCTGAAGCTGAAACGCTTCTAGCTTTTAGACGTTCCATGGAAGCCACAGCCTGTCAATCACATGACATGCTAGTAGTAAGAGATGTATCAACACTGCCGGTCGTAGCAGAAGCTGTACCGTTGGAATTGATGGCTGTAGTTGTAGTTGCAGCAACAGTAGTTGTTGTAGTGGCATCATCAGACGTCATAGCAGTAGCAGAATCGTGGGACGTAGCAGTTATAGCAGTAACGTCGGAATCGTCGGCTGTAGCCGAAGCAGCAGCAAACATAGTGGAATTGTCGGTCCAGTCTGCGTTGGGGTCCACTGGCACAGAGTCCTTCTCATATCCGGCTCCAATAGCAATGAACGGGTCATCCAGCAGAGATATATCGTTAACCATCATCTCGCCCTCACCCACGGCACACGACACTGAGCTGGTGTCCAGCAGCAGTGATGATACGCTGGCACCGTCTTCCGTGACAGCCTACAACAGTTAGCACCAGTGCTTCTTTAGGCCTACTCAAGTAGTACTTAGAGCCAAAGTGGGATTTGTTATTCCAACACCACACAGGAATAAACTGCCAGCCGAATCATCGGAAACATTATTTATCTGAAGAAACATGAACAGTTTGCAACGCAGAAGTACAACAAGAGGGTGCGGCCGTTCAGGGGCCGCCCGCTATGGGGCCGTCCTTGCAGTTGAGTACGTGCGTGCTGTTTTGGGGCTTTCTAGGTCTGTGCAAGGCGGCAAGGGATCCTACGCTACCTGCCAAATATCAGGCTGATCGGACAACAGGCGGCGGTGAAGTTATGGGGATTTTTCGCCAACAACGCAATTAGCCGCCGTGACCTCGACCTCTGACCCCTTGACCTTGAAATTGGTCCACGGGGTACTGGTGTCCCAGGGACCCTTCCTACCAAGGCCTTTTCGTTTTCCCTCTAGGTGGAGTCACGGGACAGACAGACGGACAGGATCAACACATGATAGGGCCTCCTCCTAGGAAGGACGGCCGCATAATAACTGCTACCTTGTACTTATAGTTAGAGTACTGAAGCAACTTTTACTTACATCATTGCTAGCATGCAGTAGAGAGCTGGTGTTGTCTTTGGCTGTTGAAAGGCCAGTTGGCCTCTCGACAGCTGCATCGTCTGCAGTGTCCAGATTCTTCTTGCTAGCAGCCAACTCGACACTGTCAGCTTCCACCTTGGGGGCTCCGCTCAAGTCCGGCAGTGCATTGTGGGTAGGTTTGATGTCGGCGGCTACTGGGGTCGAGTTGGTGCACTCGGTTTCGGTGATGGTGTTCAGAAAGTCCGACAAAGACCGACACATCGCGCTGCCGCCGTGGCCCAACACCTGCAGCGGAGATGGGCAACGAATTAAACTAACTACAGCAGCCGCAGAAATTGGAGCACATCATTGAAGACAGAAGAATAAAGGGGATGTCAGACGAACGAAAAAGTCGGCCGACTTTTGTGGGCGTGGTTGAGTTGCCCGACAAAATCGGTGAACCATGACACACGGCCGATATTTTCGTCTGCTACTTCGTACGTTATCAGCTAGCACAACGGCCGAATGCAGATCACAAAATAATACTTGCATCACTTTTTTCTGCATCTAATGAACGAAAATAATAACAAACACAATAAATAACTAAAATAAATATTCATCTTCCATTGTAAACAATCACCATGGCAACATAAACAAAATTTGTTGTCCAATATACAAAAAGTCAGCCGACAAAATCGTCGAAGATAGAACATGCTCTATCTTGGCCGACAAAATCGGGCGATTTTGTCGGCTGACAAAATCGGGCAATTTTTGCCTGACACATGACAGATTTTTGTCGGGCGATTTTGTCAGCAGATAAAATCGGCCGATTTTGTCGTTCGTCTGACATCCCCTTAAAGTGGACTCCAGAATATCCCAACAGGTAACGAAACAGGACATCAGACTTACGATTGAATGGTCATACGTTCGACTGCCGGTTGGGTTGCTATCAAGTGGTTAGTACTTAGATGGGTGACTGTATGCAGACAGGTAAACAAACCGCCAAGGTCAACCCTGCCGTTCATTTCTCCGGGATAGGTAAATCGATTACCAGCCTGTCTGGTAAGGTAAAGGTAAAGGTGTCAATTTGTATAGCGCATCTCGCGAATAACGCCTCTAATGCGCTTTCGTCACTAACCCGAGCCGCCAGCCGCACGGCCACCACGTGCAGCCTGCAGACACAGGCTAACGCAGCGGCCGGCTAGGCAGCCCCAGTCAGCTGTACTAAGGTCCCCACCTTCCGTAACCCATATAAGCTTAAATGAGTTGCTGCTCATTTTACCGTCCCACGGAAAGTAGAAGGTTGAGTCGACCTAGCTGGCAGGTTTCGCATCGAGATGGTTTACCTGCCCGCAGGCAGTCACCCATCGCAGTACTAACTGGGCCCGGCGTAGAGTAACTTCGTTTCAGCTGAAACGCGTTACCAACTACGCCACGCCACCAGCCGGAGTTAGGGTTAGCCCTAACCCTAACCCTAACCCTAGGGTTTAGGCAGGATGCAGTCGCCAGTGTCAGGTGGCAAGTAACACCATGTGATTTCATAGATTTGAGGGGCCTCGAGAGAAAGTCAGGATGGTCAAGGAATAACTACGACGACGACGCCGACTACTACTACTACTACTATTACCTGTGGTTGTAGTGGTGGTGGTAGTCGCTGGGCTTCAGTTGACTCGGGGTCGTCATCCAGGTTGATAGCATGTGGTTGTGGGACGTTTCCAGTGCTGCCTGAGACTGTGCCTGGTGTTGAGACGTTCACAGCATCAGTGGCAGCCTTACTGCGTGGTGGTCGCAGATCCAGAGGGGTGCGTTCCAGCAGCCCGGCCACCTGGCAATTAATCAATCCACAGATATAAAAAACGTTCTAAAAAACGAGACAGGAATAAAAAAAAGCGTTTAAAAACGTTGAATAAATAACGTTAGCCCTAATTTGTTCGACCTCTTGCCTAACGTCTAATGCTGTAGGTGCAGTATACCTGGAACCAGACACAAGAAAAAGTAAGAAATACCACCACTGTGGTCTACTTATTCATTTCTGTGGTTTCAAAAGTGCTTTTTGACGTTCTTGATGGAATTTTCAACGAACGTTCTTTAAAAAATCAAAAAAAAACGTTGAGAAAAAAATTTTAAAAAACGTTAAAAACATTTCTAAAATCTGTCGGGAATAAAAGCATACATTACATCAATCAATGAGCATTAGCCATTGGGTCGGTCTGTCGTTCATGGATCGATCGGTTGGTCAACTAATCGATTTATTAACATCCTGTACAACAGCCGAGTTAGTGATTGCAGCTACTGCCGCTGATGCCGCAACAGCAAATACTACAACTACTAGAGTCCGGGAGTAGTCCACAAAGTGTTTGGTCGTCGGCGCTTTTCTGTGGCGGGCCCGTCGACTTGGAATTCGCTGCCAGACAGTCTTCGTGACCCAGAACTGAGTCTCGATACTTTCAAACGTCAGCTGAATACATACATTTTTGCGAAATATTGATGACGAAATGTATTAAGCGCATTAGAGATCTTTTTGAGAATGTGCTATATAACTTTACACTTTACTTACTTACAAGAATGTTGCTGCCGCTGCTACTACTACAACCTCAACAAATAGATTCGTTCGGTCGAATGTACTTTCACTGTGAAGGTATGATAATTTTTTGGTCGTTATTAATGAATTAACACTGATACTACCTGTTGGCGTGTGGCTGCACAGAAGTCCAGCATGTCTTGTTGTAGTTGCATGGCTTCTGCCATCAGTCGTTCCTGCCTCGCCCTCAACTCTACCAGAGCGGCCACATTCTGATGCATCAACTTGAGTCCGTCGCAGGTTGTTATCACCTGTCAGCAGCAAAGCATGTGATGTAGTAGTAGTAGTAGTAGTTGTAGCAGTAGTTGTTGTTGTAGTAGTTGTTGTAGCAGTAGTTGTTGTTGTAGTAGTAGTTGTTGTTGTTGTTCTAGTTGTAGTAGTAAAAGTAGTAGTAGTAGTAGTAGTTGTAGTTGTTGTAGTAGTTGTAGTAGTAGTAGTAGTAGTAGTTGTTGTAGTAGTAGTAGTAGTAGTTGTAGTAGTTGTTGTTGTAGCAGTAGTAGTAGTAGTAGTTGTTGTTGTTGTAGTAGTAGTAGTAGTAATAGTAATAGTAGCAGTAGTAGTTGTTGTAGTAGTAGTTGTTGTAGCAGTAGTTGTTGTAGTTGTTGTAGTAGTAGTAGTAATAGTAGTAGTAGTTGTTGTTGTAGTAGTAGTAGTAGTAGTAGTAATAGTAGTAGTAGTAGTAGTAGTAGTAGTAGTAGTAGTAGTAGTAGTATGTGGAATACTTCCCAAGCCATAAAGCCCATATGGCAGCGCTGATCTCTGTTTCCTTAGCCACCAGCCAGATACCAGTTTATACTGCAAGCCCACAGATACAGGGCTAGTGCATTGGGTGGTGTGTCTGTTTACATCTGGGCTTTTGCCATTAGCCTACTCATTGCACACATCGACAGAGAGTTGAGTTGACCTGGGTGGCTAGTTACACAGCAAAAAGATTTACACACCTGCTGATGATGACCCATGCAAGTACTAACCAGGCCCAGTGTCGATTAACTTCACTGATGCGACCAACGACGTCACCAACTAAGCCAAATCACTGCATGGATAAGTAACAGCAGTAGTAGTTAACGGCAGTGGCAATTATCACCTGGGAGGGATCGTGTGGGGTCGCAGCTCCGGACATGTAGCGGTCAAAGTCCTCAGTGCGAATGCTCAATGATTCCGCATTGAGATTCTCGATGAATGCAACCGCACAGCACTGCAACAACAACAACTACTACTACTACTACTACAAAATGCACAGCTAACACTAGGTAAGACTGACCAATGACCATTCCTTTTTGCCTGGTCTTACAGTCATGACTAACAACGTCTCATTGCACTGACTACTATTACGTGACTTCACTGTTTAGGCTTATTGTTACATGTCCTTGTAGTCTCAGGACTTAACGCCACGCTAAAGTTAATTCGTCCTTCGTCATCATCATCATCATCATAATTCCACCTATGTCTGAAGGTAAACAGAAGAAAGAGATTACCCCATGATAGACGCTATGTTAACGCTGTTCTCAGATGCTACAATCAACAATACAATGTGTTCAGAAAAAAAACACCGACTTAACGTTTCCTTTTATATCTCCGTGGAAAATGTTCAGATTTCCATAAAATTTTCAGCGAATGTCCTAAGAAAAAACTAGTATTCCAGCGGTGGAGAAGTTGAATGTTCTTTGCTACTGGTGACTTCGTAGTGTTCTGCTCAACGTCTCATGGTGTCTTTGTCTGACTTGCAGGGAACACCCAATGAGTCATTGATCGGTGGGCCTGCACGTTACCTCCCAAGTCTCTGATCACAGTTTTCCAAAAGAGATTCAACTTTGTTTCCAAAAATCAAGTAACAACAAAAAAATCTATTTAATTAATGTGCACAACGGTAGTTGCCTAAAGTGGAACAAAATCTCTTCCTGCTCTTAACAGCCGTTAGTGGTGAAATAGATGTCAACTGACTCAGATGCTTGGCATATCTAAGCCAAAAGTGGGTTAAATACAGCTCAACAGCTGTGACTGAGCAGTGTTTCAATAATATGAGCAAGTTTCCTTAAATAGAACATACTCATCACTTTGTTCCAATTAGGGTTATAGCTGTTCAATTCAGCACAATTTAAACAAATTTTACAAATCACTGCGCAGCAGCACACCCGTTGTTTACATCACATTATCGCTCATACACCAGACATCGATAAACATCCAGTGTGCTCAGCATTAGCAGCTACGAAGTCACTTCACAAATATGGCGTGTGCCATTCTCACTACTGGTGCTGCATTTAAGGTCGTATGCTTATCAATCGAAAATCAACAATCGTCATTAACTGCAAATCGAGTTGACAACACACACCATGCTTACCTAAAATCGAAAGTGAAACCACCGTAGAGTACTAATTACTCCTCACTTTTAGTAAGCAGCTCATACATTTCGAGTAAGTAGTGTTCCAATCAAGGAACAGTTACTATTTAGGCAATTCTCCCCTACTGGCATATGGGATAATGTGGGGTGGAAAACATTAAATGGGGGTCACGTCACATAGTTTGTATTTAATACTGTAAATAGACTACATCAAGAGAGTGTCTGGAATGACAACCAAAGTACTCACGGCTGTGTTCCAGGATGACGACATTAGTGATGAAACAGCAACAAAACATTTTCTAATTACTTGAATATTATTTGATTGTCAAATAACTGCAGTTCAACGGAATATTGGAACTCCTGCTCAACAGAATTTAATAAAATTATGTGTGTGCATTGATTTTTTAATGCACGTTAAGTTGTTTAACCCACGTTAATGTGTTAAGTTAACACATTAATTTGACAGCTCTATTAATAATATGAACCAGGTCAACAACAACAATACAACAACTGCAGTTATAGTAATGTAAAATACTAGGCTGGTTACTTGCTTACTAGACTGTTTACTTACTTAATTATTTGGTTAGAGAGTTGAGTAGGAGAGCCCAGATGTAAAATGGCCATTATCAGAGTCACACAGCTGTTGTTGTGAAAAGAGGTCGTATCACATTTGTTTTCTTCAGAACACTAGAACATCTAGCCAGTCACCACTTACTTACTTACTTACGTTGCTTGTTAGATGGATGCGGAACACAGTAAACTAAACCCTTGGTATCTTGGAGATGGGTCTTTAGGCTCGGTAGTCTTGCAATTCCCCACTAGCCATCCCAAAAGTTCGCTGCCAGCCCTCGCCACGTGGGAATTTACAGTAAAAGGTAAAGGTAAAGGTCGTCAATTTGTACAGCGCATAACTGCGAGCATGCACATGCCTCTAATGCGCTTTCCATCACTAACCAGAGCCGCCTGCCGCACGGCCACCGTGTACAGCCTGCAGACACAGGCTGGCGCAGCGGCCGGCTAGGCAACCCCAGTCAGCTGTACCAAGGTCCCCACCTTCCATAACTCATAAATGAGTAACTACTCATTTTACCGTCCCACGGAGGGTAGAAGGCTGAGTCGACCTGGCTGGCAGGCTTCGCACCGAGATGGTTTACCTGCCCGCAGGCAGTCACCCATCGCAGTACTAACCGGGCCCGGCGTAGAGTAACTTCGTTTCAGCCAAAACGCATTACCGATTATGCCACGCCACCAAGTAATAGTAGCAGCAGTAGTAATACAGTGTAGTAGTAAAGTGTAGTAGTATTTGCAGGACACACTCACAAGGTTAGTGAAGTAGTAGCCTGCTTCTCCTGACATGAGTCGACTTGGGTTGGCAAAACGGGTGATATACTGGATGTTGGAATGCAGCTGTGGAGGGTTCGCCTTCAGTACGATGTAAATAAGCGCCGGCAGAAAGTCATCAGCACTTGCCGGACTTTCCCCGCCAGGCTTGGACTTTCCCAGTGCCTCGAATATGAACTTGCTGCATCGGACAATGAGCGCCAGCTTATCCTGCGGAGGGTGCTGTGAGTTCACTTCTATTATTGCTGCAACAGACATTTATTTATACTTTGAAACGAACGTAACAAGCATTGTTACCTGGGTGTAGGTATAGGCACTGTGGCACATATACATGTATCTCTTTGCCTACACCACCGCGAACCCCAATGAATATCGAGCGATGTAAGTTTTATATCGCGCTGGAAACTAAAGTCTCTCTCTGGACTACATATGTTTGGAGTTGACTTCAATTATTGCTGCAAGTTTTGAATGGCAACATTTGCCTAAACAGACTAACTGAAGAAACTGTTTCCAGAAACATAGCGCCATTAATTCAAATTGCAGTTTGCCGTTTACAAAACAAAGCCAATGCAGCACTCTCCTTTTTCACAACCTGAACTTGCGCAAGATCTCATACAACTACTTCTCATATAACAGAAGGCCATTGAGGGGCCGCCCGCTATGGGGCCGTCCTTGCAGTTGAGTACGTGCGTGCTGTTTTGGGGCTTTCTAGGTCTGTGCAAAGCGGCAAGGGATCCTTACGCCACCTGCCAAATATCAAGTTGATCGGACAACAGGCGGCGAAGTTATGGGGATTTTTCGCCAACAACGCAATTAGCCGCCATGACCTTGACCTCTGACCCCTTGACCTTGAAATTGGTCCACAGGGTGCTGGTGTCCCAGGGACCCTTCCTACCAAGTTTGGTATTCGTAGGCCTTTTCATTTTCCCTCTAGGTGGAGGCACGGGACAGACAGACGGACAGGATCAACACATGATGGGGCCTCCTTCTAGGAAAAACGGCCCCATAACAAATAAGCAATGCTCACTATTTGCAATGCAAGCATATGCAGTTATTACCCCTGTCTAAGGGAATGGGACGATGTAAGCTCAGGGGGTAGCAATCGAGCAACCCTATTTGCTTGATCAGACAGCTTTCCAGGGAAGTATACCATTTAGCCACAATACATGTTACAGACAAACAACAGAGAGACAGACAGACACAACCTCATACAATCAGCATGACCATTGGTATGGTCGACTAAAACATCTCTCGAGGTTCTCAATTCAGGATCTGAGTGGCCAATTTCCATGCTCAAATCTCCACTGTCTGTCCGGTCGTCTCCGTCGTTGCAAGTTTTCCGCAGCAGACTGAAAACCGAACTTTTTGCCGCCTGGTCTTACAGTCATGACTAACAACCTCTCATTGCACTGACTACTATTACGTGACTTCACTGTTTAAGCTTATTGTTATGTGTCCACGTAGTCTTAGGACTTAACGCCACGCTAAAGTTAATTCATCCTTCATCGTCATCATCATCATCATCATCATAAGGGAAGAAATCTAGCTTTCCAACAGCATTCAGCAATTATTATCCGCACGAAAACAATGCCGACTAACCAGTTATAGCGGAGTCGAGGAGGTCTCGCACAGCATCTTGGGATTCGTCGAGGGCCGTGTCGAGCAGGTGCGAAGTTATCCAGTGCAAACTGCGGATGCGGTTCTGCATCGCGAGGTCTCTGTCTTCATCGTCCGTCAGATATGAGCAGAACGTGAGCCGATAGAGACGGACCATTAGGTACTTTTCCACATAGTCCATCAGACGATCAACAGTCGTACTCGACAGACCTACCGTTACAACACCGACTATTACACCACCCACTTCTAGTACAACTACAACTACAACAACTACAACTACAGTTGGTTGGTGGCGCGGCATAGTTGGTAACGCGTTTCGGCTGAAACGAAGTTACTCTACGCCGGGCCCGGTTAGTACTGCAATGGGTGACTGCCTGCGGGCAGGTAAACATCTCGGTCCGAAGCCTGCCAGCTAGGTCGACTCAGCCTTCTGCCCTCCGTGGGACGGCAAAATGAGTAGTAACTCATGTACATGGGTTACGGAAGGTGGCCACCTTGGTA
>Ga0209671_1008579_pt1 | contig 10690 bp, 10 predicted proteins | sample WorMetHERISLAND2_2_FD_187401 | JGI IMG/M metagenome (GOLD analysis project Ga0209671, IMG submission 187401) | Marine gutless worms symbiont microbial communities from Max Planck institute for Marine Microbiology, Germany - Olavius geniculatus... | ecosystem: Host-associated > Annelida >...
CTTTTTTGCCACGGACACGCCGGGCGCCAAAGTAGGATTCATCCACCTCAACCTCACCCGATAAGGGCGAGGAGGCGTCACGAATTCGAGCGATTCGGGTCCGTAGTTCGAACAACAACTGATTGATTGTCGGGCGGCTGACATCACTCAGCTCGGCGATTTTCGAGGCCGGTAAATCGAGCGCAAAAGAGCGGATAATCACGCTGAATTTCGCTTCCGAAAGGTGTGAACGCCTGAAATACCTATTTTTCCCTTGCATAACATAACCTTAGCATGCTCTCGCAGTGGCTAAAGTTATCTAGACCCTTGGTTATTGTCGTTGCTTTCCTTGCCGGTTGCGCTGGATCTGGACCTCCTCCCAGAGAAGAGGTGATTTCCCGACTGGTACTGCCAGATGACCCTTTGGGATCAGATTTTCTACGTACTGCGCAAGTTTGTAGTCCGATGCTCGGACATTACGATGATCGCGCGCTACTCGGAGAGCGGGTGGAACTCGGCATCTCGTTATCCGGGCTAATAGCCGGTGTTGCTGGAGCTACCCTTGTTTCGACCCCAGCAAACGCCCTCTGGGTTGCTGCACTGAGTGCGTATGCCGGAGCTACGAATACGGCCAGCCAAAAGCTTCAAGGGGGCGGTTTGGATGGTAGTGAAGCGGCAATGTATCGCATCGTCTTGGATGAACAGATCCGGACAAACTTGGCATTAGCTCTTGACACTACCAAGCCAACTGTAAAGCGCCGTAACGCATTGCTCCTTGCTCAAGTCTCCTGTGCCCTAGAACTTGGCCCGCGTACGCCAAGATTCTCCGACCCAGTTGAACCGATGCCAATACCTGAGGCTCCGGAAGGGTAAAGGAAGATCAAGGCATCAAGAAGCCATTGCGGTCGACCACTCAAAGCGGAAAAAGGGGCCAGGTTCAATCTAGAATTCGGGATCGGATTGAAAATCCGGCCGTTAGGAAATTGCGTCTATCTACCACGGAACGTGACACCCAATCAGTGCCGGATAATTCAGGACTGCTGTAGTAGACTTCATATTGGGAGTCGGCCGGGCAGTCGCTCCCGTGGCCTTGTCGCGGGGGAGGAAAGTCCGGGCTCCGCAGGGCAGGGTGCCAGGTAATGCCTGGGGGGCGCGAGCCTACGGAAAGTGCCACAGAAAACATACCGCCTAAACTCGCTCGTAGCGGGTCGGTAAGGGTGAAATGGTGCGTTAAGAGCGTACCGCGTCGGTGGCAACATCGGCGGCAGGGTAAACCCCACCCGGAGCAAGACCAAATAGGGGAACAAGCGGTCTCGATCCGAGCCGCGACGTGCGGCCCGCACGGGTTCCCGGGTAGGTCGCTCGAGGTGCACGGTGACGTGCATCCCAGATGAATGGCTGTCCACGACAGAACCCGGCTTACAGGCCGGCTCCCACCTTTCTGTCCGGGAGAGGGTTAACCCGAAAATCTCACCAATGGATCAGAAGCCGTCCGTTTTCAAAGTGATCCGAAGGACGAAGATCATGGGGGGTAGTGGTAATTTTTAAATGGCCGGCAAAGACTTGTTTGCTCCCCTCTCCCCAAGCTCCCTCGCTACGCTCGGGGCAGGCTCTCTCCCGGCGGGAGAGAGAGTGCAGCCTGTAAGCACGCCAAACCCACTGCGAGTGGCGATGGTTCCATTTAAACCTTAACCATCATGGACAAGAAGACGGCCCGAGTCATCCGGTACTCACCGGCTCCAGCAGCTCCGCCCCCTCGTGCTCCGGTGAGTTCACCCGCCTCGACACCGGAAACACCTCCATCTCCGCCGCGTCATAGGGCGTCAACATCCCGCGTAGCGCCCCGATGTCCCGGAATCCCGGATCCAGCCACCGATCCCAGAGCGCGCGGGCGCCAGGATGACCGGCATGCGGTCATGGATCGGCTGCAGCATCTCGTTCGCGTCGGTCACGATCAGGGTGCAGCTCTCCAGCGCCGTGCCATCCGGTGCAACCCAGCCATCCCACAGGCCGGCGAAGGCGAACGGCGCTCGGGACTGCATGCGGATCGCGTAGGGTTGCTTCCCGCCGGGTCCGGGCTTCCACTCGTAGAAGGCCTCAGCGGGGATCAGACACCGACGGGAGCGGAAAGGGTCACGGTAGGCCGGCTTCCGGTGCACCGTCTCGGCCCGGGCGTCGATCATGCCGTAGCGGCTGTCCGGTCCCCGCGACCAATGCGGTACCAGGCCCCAACGCAACGGCCGGAGCTCACGGCGGCCGTTTCGCTCCCGGCACGCCATCACCGACTGCGTGGGCGCAACATTGTAACGACGCGCCACGGCACCGTATTGACCCCCGATGTCGAACATCGCGGCATAGACAGCGACAGGTCCGAGCTGAACGAAGCGACCACACATAAGTTGACGCAAACCTTATTTTCCAGATGAAACAATGTGCTAGGTTAGGTTCGTAGCCTATCGCTTGTGTTCGGCAAAAAGTCCCGAATAGTTACTGGGGAAATACTCATGTATCCGTTGTCCGATCCAACCTTACTCGTGGCCTTACTCGTTCTAATCCTACTCGCTCTGATCTTAATAATTTTGCTCAGGGCTTACGTTATCCCGCTCAAGGATCCGAAAACCCTTGCATACGGTCTTACCTATCTCGAAAAGACCGGATTGAATGGCGACAAGTTTGCACCGTCTGTGCGGCCGAGGGCGGGCATGAAGCTGGCGATCACGGCGATCCCGCAGCTTGCGCAGCATCAGAATGTGATCATGCCGGTTCCATCCTCTTTCGATTGGGTCTTACCCGAGAACGGGCGTTTCGGGCAACGGGATTTCTTCGCCGTCTCCGCGTTGCTCGCCGCTGCCGATACTCGCAGAGAGGAGGGGGGCGTCCGCGTGATCCGATGACCTGTTTTCGCGCTGTCGGGAATGATCTGAAGCAACAGACCGACGGCGATCCGGATGCGTTTTTTCAGGCCTTCGCCAACGCTATTCTCGGTAGTGCGTCAGTTTGAACAATTACACCTTCTGGCGACGGCGAGCCACAGCCCACCGCCGTTTTGTCCATCGCTTAGCCCAACATCCGCAGGGCGTCAGCGAACCAGCAAAACCTAACCATGCGTATGCACATGCGCCCAAACTGACGCACTACCCTATTCTCCGTCCCGTAGTAGATAGCCTGCAAGTAAAATATCATGGCATCGCCGACTACGGAGAGGGTACGCCCGACTGGTATCGGGCACTGGCGAACGAGGGACGCGCGATCGATTTCAAGGCGGAGCAAGACAACAACTCGACCTTCTGTGTGGAGTTCGAGATTGCGCTACCTTCGGAAACATCGGACCAATGCGATGCAGACCAGCGAGACCCCGTGTGGGTCTTCGATCGGAGCGGTGATCCGTTCCAAACACGCAATCCCATGAAGTTCGAAGATGATGATTCGTACCCGAACGTCTGGCTCGGCAGGCGTGGAGGCCCCTACGGACCCTATGCGCCGAGGACGCTGCTGGCGGTCGAAGTGCCCGTCATGCTGCATGAGCGACCGGGCCACTGGTACGTCCCCTTCTATTTCAGCGTCGCCGACCTCGAGCGGCAGCTGGGTATCGAGGTCAGAGGCATCGCCCGGCGGGGTGTCTATTTCCCGGATGGGAGTCTGGTTGGCGCGCAGGACCCCGACATCGAGAAGGCGCGGCCTGACGACGACTCCCGCTTCTCAATCTGGTTCGACCGACCAGGCATCAAAGGATTCATTGATCGCCCACTTCTCTTCTTCATCTTGGGCCTCGAAGGATTCTTCGGTCGCCCGCTGCTCATCTCGGCTTCCACAAAGGAACGGATCATCGTCGGTGCCGATGATCTGATCTTCTGGCGTGTCGCGAGAAACTGAGAAATAACACGCATCCGGAGACGAGGTAACGAGCCATGCGACTACGCCTGTTCGGACTGGAGTTCCAAATTGCGACTGACGGTATCCTTAGAAGTGGCAAACCCGCCAACGGACCTGGCCGTGAGCCTGCTCACAGGACGGGCGGCGGAGTCCGGTGGCCAATGGCGAGCCGAATTCGAGCTGACGGGCCGCCTCGGTCGGTGTTCATTCGACATCAACTTGCCGATCTTGAGGCTGAGATGCTTGTCTGCCACACCCGACCTGCTGGTGCCAGCGCAGCACAATCCGATCGCAGAGGATAGCGGTATCCGGTTCAGGCTGTTCGAGGACAGCGATCCCGGCAGTAATTGGGGGTTGGCCCTGGGCGGGCTCCGTCTGGTCGACAATCCGCCACGCCGGCCGTTTGTCACCGTCCGCGACCGGTTGGCGGCACGGTTCCCGGAGACCCCCTTGTTCCTCTCCTCTGAGAAGGCATTACCCCTTGCCCTGGAGGGAAGCGCGGGCGGTTTCCTGCTCGATTTGGCCAGCGGACAGCTCACCGCGACCGAGGATGCCGTGCGGGTCCGGGTCGGAGTGGAAGTCGTGAACGACCCACCTCAGACCGAGGCAGACCCCTTGTTCGTATGGCGCGGTCAATCATGCAAGGGAGTCACGGTCGACCTACGTCGGCCCGTGGAACGCGCGGTACTCCGATTCGCCACGAGCGATGATCCGACGTCGAGCATCGTGCTCAACGCGGATACGGTCTATGCCGAACCCACGTCGGCGACCAACCCGGTGATTGCGCCGCTCGAAGTCACGAACGGCGATCTCGAAGTCACCTTGCTGCACCGGCCTGCGGACAACCCACGGCTAGACGACCTGGCACTGACGCCGTCGGCCGATGGCGACGGCCTGATCTTGACCGTATATGCGTTTTCCGACGCCCGCAATCGGGCGTCACGTTGGCGCATCCGCGAGCGGCTGCCATTGACGCTGCGGGCCCGAACGCCGAGCCGGGCGGGCTGGCTGGCGATCTCTCTCGCTGCCTCTGTCCACGCAGCCTCTACCCTTCCTGAAGGCTCCGCTTTAGCTGCACGTGGCCTGCACGGAATCATCGGCCGCACGCGGGTGGTCTGCACCGGAACCGCGACGCTGAATGGAGCAGAAATTGGGGAAGAGATGAGGGAACACCCACCCGCGCAGGAAGACGTAAACCCCGTTCTGCTGTCCGACACCGTGCTGCCGCGCCTGGACTTCAGCGAGCCTGCATCCGGCGAGCTCGGAGTGGTGACCGTCCGTCCGGGAGAGACCTTTGCCGGGCAGGACGGCCACTCGGCGGCCAACTTCAAAATGCGCGGCGGGGCGCTGACGCTGCCGCTAATCGATCGCAGGCATATAACCGAGGACCGCCAAAGCAACTGGGACCGCGAGGTGAGTAGGATCGAGGCCTCCACACTGGCAAGTCAAAGCCGATTGCACGACAAGGAAGCCGTCCACGAGACCAATCTGTTGGAACGGGTCTTGGAGGACCCCTCGACTCAGCGTTTCGACCGGCTGTTTACGGCCGCGGCCGACGAGGCGCGCGGTCCGGCGGTCGCCCGCGGGTCGGGCGACGACGAGCGGGCCGAGCGGCCCTTTCCCATAATCGGACCTTACAATACGCAGTTCGACTATCGTAGCCTCGGCGTAAACGTCCAGGTCGAACCCAAGATCGCCGATTACATGGTGATCCGCAAAAACGACGTAGCAGGCGCCTTCAAGCTGGACCAGATCGCCGAGTTCGTATTTGATCCCAGCGGCAATTTCATGCCCAAGGAGGGGGAGTTCCCGCAGGGGCTTCCGAAAGACTCGTCGTCTGCCAGTCCTGTCGTCGCCATCGTCAAGCTGTCCCGGAAGATTACGCTCGAGCAGATTTTCGAGGATGAGGATGTCGAACGCCAATACGTCATCCCCGGAGGGGGCAACAGGACGGTCGATTTGTTCGATGAGCTCCTTCCAGCCGATGTCAAAGCGCCGGGCTGGACCGGCTTGATCATGTTCCGGCTGCCGATCCTCGGCGGCTCGAATTCGGATTCGAGAGAGGATCCGGGCCTGGCTGCGCAACTGATCGGCGACACGCTCGGTGGTGAGCTGGAGCTCGCCTACCTGGCGCTCGCTCCGGTCCGGAATGCGAGCGGTGCCCGGCGGATGTCGTACTTCGCGCGGGTGATCTGGGAGAATGGCCGCCCGGTTATCGGACCCTCCGATTTCAAGGACCCCCAAGATCGCAACGAGACGCGGTTTCGGCTCAGCCGCATCGACGTGACCTGGGCGGACGGCACCCTCTCCAATCTGTACATCGGCACCCGATTCTACATCAATAGCCTGTTCGGCATCCGCCACGCGCTCACGGCCGAAGGCACGGAATCGCGTTGGATCGATATCAGCGGCCGGTACGACGAGGATCAGGGCCGCGTCCGGTTTCTCGCCGACCTGTCGGAGCCCTGGCAGATCTTTCCGTTCACCGACGACGACGCGGGCTTCGGTCCGCTACGCCGGCTTGCACTGTCGTCGATCGAGATTACCCGCTCCGGGGACCGATTAGCGATTTCGCTTGACGGCAACCTCGAGCTCCAGGCCTTCGGCGTCCCAGGGCTCGGTTTCGATGGATTCGACGTCGGCAACGTCTCCAGTATCGATTTCAGGGGTCTCGATCTGTTTCTGCCGCCGTTGAAAGACGGCCTTAACCTGGACGGCGATTTCCTCGAGTTCGGGTATCCGTCGATCCGCATCAATCTCGACCTCAAGCTGTTTCGGATCGGGTCGATCGAGCTGAAGCTAAATCGCTTGCGATGTCCTGGGACGGCACAGGGATCGATTGGGAAGCGCCCCTTAAATTGGTGCGTACCGGAAACTTCGACATCGAGCTGCCGACCTTCTTTTTCGATTTGCAGCTCGATTTCGGCTCCCTGTCCGAGCTTGCGCTCAAGTCGGTCGATAAGCTGTTGATCGATTTGCAGATCGGCCTCCAGGACCGCGACGGTAAGTTCTGGGATCGGATCGAAATCGGCCTGTCCGCGGTCGATTTTCGCAAGTTCGAGTTGGACCTGCTGCGCTTCCTGACCATCTCCGTGAAGACCGTTACCCTGAAGACCGAAACGGTCAAGAGAGGGACCGAGGAACATAAATATAGTGCGTTTCAAGCCAGCGGGGTGCGAGTCCTGATCCTCGGTCGGGAGGTCATCGATAACCTGTCGCTTTCCTTGTTCATGTCACCCGGAGGGCAGGTCGGCATCCTCGCATTCGTGCCGACGAGCATTGACACCTTCCTGAAGATCCGCTGGGTCCTGATTGGTCGGAATGTTCTCCTCGACTCCCAACTCGCCGCTGACATCATGTCCGTCGAGGTCCTCGGCAAAGGCAACGGCGAATGTGACGATAAGGTCAGCGGAGACAAACGCATCGGATGCATACTGGCCGAGCAGGGTGCGAACGGCGGCCTGCTACCGCTGATAGCGTCCGACCAGCCGATCGGTGATTGGGTGTTCGCGGCCGGATTCAGACTCGGCGGGCTGTTGGACGGACGCTTCCTGTTCCAGGATCGCAAATACTACGGCCTCGCGGTCGGTGGCGGCATCTTCGAGGAGTGGTTCGGGTTCGAGTTTACCCTGTCCGTGCTGTATGAAAAGGGCCCCACGCCGGGCCAGGATCGGGTCGTGATCTCGATCCGGGCCCCGAAAATAGACCTATCGACATTCAAGTTTCTCGGTGGTGTCATTTCGCTGCGGATTGCCTTCGACGGCAGCTTCCTCCTGGATTGCGGGTTTCCCTGGCGGCGCAACGGGGAGCGGTTATGGAACCGCACCTTCGGCGCCATCGTCACGCCGTACCAGGGATCCGGTGGCTTCTATATCCGCAAAGAGAACATCCTGGTCCCCCCCGGCAAAGACCTGGTCGCCGCCGGCGGAGGCTACGCGCTACAGGTCGGTTTGGGCGCATCGTTCGGAGGCGGCGTCTTTTCGGTGTGGGTCACCGTCGGGATCTACAGTGTCATCGAAGGTGTCGTCGTCCTGAAGGACGACGATCTGAAGGCCTTCCGGCTCACCGGCGCCATCGGCGTCGTGTTGCGGGGCGGCGGCGAGCTGAACTTCTGGATCATCTCCGTCCGGGTCGAGATCGTCGTCGGCGCCGAGGCCCGCATGACCCTGTTATATCGGTCGGACAGCAGCATTCCGGATCTGACGAACATTGGAATCCCGGCCACCATCGAGCCGGGACGACCGGTGATCCGCGTCGATTTTCTGTTCTATGCCCGGGCGAATGCCCGGGCGTGCATCGGCTCGGGTTGGTTCAAGCTCTGTAAGTCGATCTCCGTCAGCGTGCCGATGCGGGCGCGTTACGACCTGAATCTGTGAGGAACACATGCCGACCACGCTCTATCTGACGGTCGATCTGCACGCCCATCGTTGGTTCGATTCCAAGGCCAAAGATGCCGGCATCTGGCTCTGTATCCCAGCCGCATATCTGCCGCCAAGTCTCCGGTAATGTAAACGAATTCGCCGACCTGCGCGCCTTTGTCGAGCACCACGCGGCAGGTGACCAGTTCACATACGTTCTCTTGTCGGAAGAGGTTGCGAATAAGAGCGAATTCGTTCCGGTCAACCTGCCTTCCGATGTCGACGTCACCGTCCAATGGGACGCGGACGGCCCCATGCGACCGCCCAATCCCAATACCCGCTCGACGGGGATGGACATCATCGACCCGAACCAATTCGACCAGGACAACCGGGAGAGACGGACGCCCGATACCGTGGGCCAGGACGAGCACGGGGACAAGGCGCAACCAGTTGCTAAGGGACCGTTCGCGGCCGCGTACAATCGGGCGCTCCTCGGCGCGTGCCAGGCGATGGACGAGGACCCGGACACCGACCTCTCCGATCTGGCGGACCAGCTCATGCTCGGATTCTGGGGCGGCACACGCCGGCGCATCCGCGCCCGATCCGTGACTCCGGGCGATATCGAGTTCATGGCCTTGGATACCGGCGATCCGACGGACGAAGCGGAGGTGAAGCAGGACTCGACCTTTCGCGTGACCAATCTCCATAGTCTCAACGGCCTGATGTTCAAGGTCCTGGAACGCAGCCAGGTCCCGAAGATCGGCGCTGTCCGCGATCTGACAATCGAGCTGTCCTGGTCCGGTGGCGGCACGGAGAAGCTGAAGCTCAGCGAGCAGGCGGCACCGGCCCTGGAGCGAGTGCAGGAGTTCTTCAAGACCCTCGGCGATGTACCGGCCGATGTTCTCAGCGACTTGACTTACCAGGAGGCACCCGGATTTAAGAACCGGGTCTATGTCGACGACCAAATGATCGGCTTCGGCGCCGTTCAGTTGGGTACCGGTGACGGTGGCGCGAAACAGGCCTGGTTTCGTCGCAGAACAGAGCGGCGCGCGGAGCCTGACTTCCAGTCCCGACTTAAGGACTTGTCACGGCTGGTCGTCCATTTCGGTCGGTCCGAGAATCGCGCTCAGGACCGCAACCTGCCGCCCGTCGAAGGTTCGATGACATTCGAGGTGGCGGATGTCGTCGAATGCCGTCTCACACGCTATCGCCTCGGTGGCGCGACCGAACCTGGGGCCTGGCTGGTGGCGCGCTTGAGCCCGACCGAGGGCGACCGTGCGCAGTTCGAACGCGAGCTCGAGGCCGACAAGGACGGCTTCGGGGACAAGCCGCTGCTCGATCAAGAGGGGAAATTGCTTTCGGATACCCAAGTTCGTTATCTCGGCTGCTACCGGTTCCCCTGGGAAGGCAAGGACCCGATCCCGTTGTTCCTGGTCAAGAGCACGCCCGCCAGCGATGGTGGTGAGGGGGATAGCGGCGTCATCGGCAAGCTCGAAACCGTCAGCGTCCTATTGCCGCGCGTCAAACCGGACGGCGACCCTATCCGAGTGACGCTCGACCCGGCCGGCTCGCGTACCAAGAAAGAAGGCATGCGCGACCCCACCGGGCCGCGTTGGGAATTACCGGCGGACTCGCAGCTGCCGGATGCCGAGTTCGAGCTGTTGCGGCTCGTCGAACCGGTCTTGTCACCGGAGAATCAGGCCCGGTTGGTCGTCGCCGCGGCGTTTAAGGACGATGCCGAATTCGTCTTCGCCCATAGCGCCGCCCGCTACGAGGGCGTGATCCGGGTCGACTATCCTGAAGCCAAGGGCGACGAGGCAGAGCGAGAAATCCGGGAGGATCTCGTCAATTTCAATACCCTCAACGTCTATCATCGGTGGTCGGCCCTGAAGCAGGCACGATTAGGTGTCGACGACGAAAACCGCCGTGAGCTCAACACGCGGTTCAGCGAGCTCTTTCCTTTCTGGTCCGAGGGCGGTGAGCGCCACGCCGCCTCCGTCGCCTTCCAGTATCTCTTCAAGCAACCGGTCCAGTCGCCCCCCGGCGATCTCGAAGGAGTCGATATCCGGCGCTATTTCGATGCTCTGTACCAGGCGGCCGGAACCCAACGGCGGCTCGATTTTCGCCTGGAACACACCTACGGTTCGGAGCTCGACCTGGGACAGGACGTTGCTCTCGCCTGCCCCCTAGATAGCCGTCCTTTGCTGCCGCCCCAGGTGGCCAGCCCGTGGTTCAATCAACCACTATGGACTGAAAGTCCATAGTCTGGGTTGCGACTGAAAGTCGCTGTTTCGGCTAAAGCCGACTGAAAGCCTCAGACTGAAGTCAGCTCGAAATGACTGAAAGTCGGGGCTCACTCGACTGGAAAATCATCATCATTATGACCCTGATGTTCTCGATGCTTCTTTATATACTCTCTGATAATATCGTCTGTAATATACCCCGAACTGAAAGCACCATACCCAATGGCCCAAAAGTGT
>Ga0209671_1008580_pt1 | contig 10688 bp, 4 predicted proteins | sample WorMetHERISLAND2_2_FD_187401 | JGI IMG/M metagenome (GOLD analysis project Ga0209671, IMG submission 187401) | Marine gutless worms symbiont microbial communities from Max Planck institute for Marine Microbiology, Germany - Olavius geniculatus... | ecosystem: Host-associated > Annelida >...
GACCCAGAGATAACCCTGAGATCGATGACTAGCCGGAGCACCGTGACACAACCCGCTGGTCGCGACGTCGGCAGTGCTTACCAGATTGAAACACCTCCAACATCTCTTCGGTATCGAGATGTGAATGCGACGGAGTTGGAGCATTGTCGGCAGCGGGGCGTCAACGTCACACACCCAATCAGCCGAATGCTCAATCAATCAGTCGTTTATTCGAATCAGACCACTCGGGTCCATATACGTACAATAGACATCACGGTAAAAACAACTAGCAATGTTATGATTATAATTATGGCCTAAAACACAAGTTTTTTTTCCAAATCTTTGCGCACGGCAATAAAAATGTGAACTCGAAAATAAAGTAAAGGAAATATCGTAGCAGCAAGTGTTTTTAAGCAGTGATCAAGTTAAAAGTTGCCGTCCATTCAGCCGACACGTGACTGTGACGTACGCGTAATACTGAGTTCATGGTTGCGATCAGATCGATCGGAGTCCTTGGGTTATAAAACTATATGAAGCACGCATGATTTAACACTGACTGCAAACATTCAAATAAAGCAACGTAACATCGACGGTGAACCGATTCGATTTTGTAGATGCACCTTATGAACAAACAACAACTGGAGTCGTAACGTACGATGACTTTGTCATCCCAACTTGCGTCCACTAGGCCTATTTCGTCAAAATACCAGAGCGTGAGACAGTCAGACAAGCCGAACATAGGTATCACAGCACTGCGCAAACTTAGCTACGCAATGTGTAATAAGTCGAAAATTGTTTTTTCGTAAATCTAAGACCACTGCAAAAATAGTGCTGATTTTGTCACGTTACCTGGCGCAACTGTAGCAACGTCACTTGATAAGCAGACTCAGATACCTGTGTGCAAATTAGTGTTTACTCGCATAGGAACCCGTCCAGCTATTAAGGTACCGTAGTACGAAACGCCTTGAGCTACTGGTGCCTAAACGAACACCAATTTATATTTTCTAAGAGTATTAGTATCGCGGTTCTTGGTCGTAGGAGTAGTTATATACTGGTTCTGCAGTTAAGATTGCACCTAAAACCGGACACCGGATATAGAGTTGCAGAAAAATTCTGAGTTTGCAATAGCCTACAATTTAAATAGCAATTTAAACGCTGTTGGCTAATTGTTGTGTGTGTACTAAAAATTTATATAAACTCTGTGTTTTGATGGCTTCTTAATCGATTTAGAAAAGCTCACGACTTAATTTTGATTGGCATCACAATAAATTTTGTTTACTATTTTCATCGCTGGTAGGCCTAAAGCAACGGGTATGCCTACAGTACAATTTTCATTTCCGCTTTTAGTTTTGTTAAATCTATGCCGCAGCAAAAAACTGCATTTATGATAGCCTTATTTTGGTTTGCACAATCAGCAAATAGTGATTTTAAAGATTTTTAAAATTATACGTTTTTATTACTAAACTGCCTCAGTTTAAATTTAATTTATAAAGCGCACAATGTCAGAGAGAAACTCACTGAATCTGAGGCACTGTAAAACATAACCTCTCGATTCAAGCGTTTGATCACTAAAGATTTAGATAAAATTTAATTTCAATTTTACATTTTTAAAAATTAATTAAAAATCAACGTTTTTAACATTTAAAATTTTTAGATTTAACCTTGTACTCTGATTTGAGATTTTACCCCCCCCCACTTGTAACAAATCACTTGAGAATATATCGACATTTTTTGTTACTATGTCATTTTTTGCGCCGCCGTAAAAACGCATAGTCGGGTCCTTGACATTAAGTTTGCGTGATAACAATGTTGCTTCTGCTGCTGAAGCTAATGATGATGATGATGACAGATGAGTAGATTACACAAACATTTATCTGGTATCCAGAAAAAAATCCTCCCGGGCAACATCCCCCAAATAATGTAGGTCAGCCCCCTCGGACGAAATTCTTTTAATGTCGACGAACACGTAAATTTTTCCACTTTCACAACTACTTGAATTTGTATACTGCAATTTCTCTGTTTGATAGATATTCGTGCATGATATAACCTATAAAAAAGTGTTTATTGAGTAAGACTAGTAGGATTTTACAACGAATAAAGCCTATAATAACTAAACACACTATCATTCAAAAATTTGTTTGGAAATTGTCAAGATGTGGCCTCTAGAAGGAGTGATTCTGTCCGGGGGAAATTTGTCCGTTTACCATTTACCTCTCTCAGGAAGCAGCCCGGGACAGGTGAAAACACGACATTATCACCGCAGTTGATTATAAACGAATGCATTTGACTGTCTGCTCCGTCGTTTTACAGTGATTGCACGTAGGCTACTGCATAGAAACGCAGAAACGTGCCAGGTATTAGCTTTAAGTGGTCCAAGCTTCCTTCCCCTCTCCGAAGTAAAAATTCACAAACAAACTTTTACTCATTTTTTGGCATTCCGGGCTACGTCGAACGGGACGGGAAAAAAACAGGTTGCATCTGAAAAACCTTCGAAAATAATGAAGTCAGTTTATCGACAGTTTGTTTTTTCTAATCATTTGTTTCTAAGAAAAATTAACGCGTTCTTTCGGCGTGGAATGCTGCAAAATCGATGGCGACTGCTGAGGTTTGCGTCAGAAGCCACTGCAAGAATTAGCTGCAGTACCCTCGGGAAACAAATGCACGAAACAGAAAGGGAAAGGTAAGGGTCATGGGACATGGCTCGGGTTTAAGCCGCTAGGCTCTAAAAAGTCTGCCTACATCATTCTGTGATTGCGCATGCAATTTGCTAACAAAGTATATGTACATGTACTGCAAACATCGGATCGGACATGCAGTTCATTGTCATTTAATAAGGCCCCTAGCATTTATTATTCAGTACCTGGTGTTTTGGTTAAAACCAAATGTATTTAGTAAAATTTATGTTATGTTTTCATATTGTTTTTATTACTTTTCATTAATTCACAGTAAACTGTAACAAACTGCGGCATATTAAACTTTTTTGGCAAAAACCACCCCAATATCTGATTTATAAGTTTTCAAATTTTAGAAAACAGCAAATTTGCAGTATCCATTGAATGTCCGAAAGCCAAGTGTTTTAGCTTCAGGCCTGACCCCCTGACTAGGGGCTCTGCCCCTGGACCCCGCTGGGAACACAGCCCCCATACTCCCATATCCCACCCCTAAAACTCACACCCCAAGTTTGATCTGAGGCTCTCCAAATGAATAATTCTGCATAACTCCCTGGACTGGTGCAACAGAAAACGCATTAATCCAAACAAAAAACACAAAATGTTTAAATATTATGAACTTAATGGCAAACAAAACAAAACAAAAATATGTATGCTATTGCCGTGTTTAGTAGCCAAAAATTACAAAAAAATAAAGCGCAAAAGAAGCTGACAAAAAATGAAATGTAAAATTAAACGCAGTTTTTAGGCCTTATAGTACCAGTATAATAGGCCTAAGCATTTGCAGAATCTATCACAGTAATTATACAGCATGCTAAATAGTCTTTTTCATCACAAGCATTATGCTATCACACGGCGGTATATCTTGCTAAGGAAGTTAAATCTTTCGCAACGATCTGTGTTTGTGTGTAAAATATAACCAAACTGTTGTCTAAGTATTTTGTCAACATCGCAGCCACTCGCGTCACTGTGCTAAAGAGAACTGACAATGCCTTGAAACGTACGTACGGAGATATACATTCACACCAAATCTCCACTTTTCCACTATTTTTGGCACGGCTTTTTAGCCCCTGGTGTCGGCCAGCACTAGCAGAGTTACATTAATCTTGCTGGCTGCAGTGGCGGTTTTAGGCCCGGGCCGGAAAGCACAGGCCCCCCTAGTTTCGCTCCAGGCCCCCCAGTTTCGTAGCCACTCATGATTTTTTTGCAAAGATAGCACAAATATCGGATTTTTTGCGTTTCCAAATTTTAGAAAAGTGAGCAAATTTGAGGCTTCCATTGAGCGTCCAAAAGCCAAAAGTGCTTCAGCTTCAGAGGGCTTTGCCTCCCTGACCTCCTGACCAGGGGATCTGCCCCTGGATCCCGCTGGGAGCTTCGCCCTCAGACCCCCGTTACAGGCTTGCACTACCGCGTTCGCCATGACATGGGGCGTGCCACCCCCCAGATGGTGCGGGCTGGAAATCGCCACTGGCTGGCTGCCATTACACGTTAATGTGATGCCTTAAACTTGGACGTCTTCATTCACGGCAGAAGGCGGACATACCATATCAGGTGTACTGTACTGGAGGAACTCAAGCCATCAACATTCGTTCTAATCATGTTCACTGTCAGTGCGTTAGTTCTAACGCGACTTTTACGATCCTGTTCTGCGAAATATTTTCACGACTTTTTAAAAACTTATTCAAGTAAATAAGTAAAGTAGAGAATAACGCACTAAGTGGACAGAAACCCGCAAAATTAATGACACAAATGGTGGAGATAAGGGATTAAGATTGCCCAAAATTTGAGGTGTAGAAAAATGAAGTTTGCTTTTAGCAAATAGACGACCGTTTGTTTTATAGGTCGCGTTACGCTTCTTGCCAGTCGGTTTCTATGTCTGTTCGTCTGTCTCTACGGAATCCTGACTGGGAAACAAAAAAAAATCGAAAATAATGTTGACGATCCTCAAAGTACAAGCAACCAATGTGGCAGCAATTTTAATTTAATAGGTTAAAATTAACAGGCCCAAGACCCGGGCCGCAGGATTTTGGCTCGGGAAAGTTAATCTTTTCTTCCCCTTTCTTTCCTTTTCATTTTCTTTCCCTCTCGTTCTTTTTCTGCCTTTCTTTAGTTTTTTCCAATTTTGGCAGGGGATTTGGGAAGCGTTATGGGTAAGTTTTTCAGCGTCGCAAACGCATTTTGGCGCATTTAAGGCTCTCAGCACGCATCTCGTTGCAACATTTTCAGTCGCTTAACTGCAACGCAAATGGCTGTGTTTTGTTGACTATTGTTGACTAAATGTCAAGCGAAAAATCCTAGGATTTCGAAAAGGGAAAGGGTTGAACTCGTTAACTCCTGCCCCTTTAAATACGGCGCTTCGTATGCTACAACAGTGTGGTATGGGCAACGATTAATGAGACGTAATTTCGACTGGACATTGTGAACGCGGCTTTTTTATAGCGACGCCTGTGCAGCAGAAAATCGCCGCTCTAACCGGCGACAAGCTGCAGCACAGAATGCGGCGTTTCCCTTCAAACTAATGGCCAGCCACTGGCTATTGCTAAACATAGCGCTTTTGTATCGCGTTGCCAGAGCACAGTGTAATTGGCGTCGTAGTGTCACAGTATCGTTCTTGACAAGCATCTGCTGTCACGTGACCAGTCACGTGACCTCAAGCCAGCTGACAAGTGACAACGTCATCGAAACCTGGCTTCTATCCATCGCAGCGTACGCAACGCGAACGCAAAGTATGCAACGGACACAGCTGACGTAGCAGACGCAATGGCCGAGCAGCAATGATGGAAGCGGTGTCTTGCTGTATTTGCGTTCCGAGTCTGTTGCGTCTGTTGCGTTCGTTTAACGATAGGCCTAACGCACGTCCAACGCAGAACTTTTTCACTGTTCCTTCAAAAATTTTTTAAGCCGGATGAACAATTCTGTCCAGAGAACAGGATGATGAATTTCAAAAGTTAAACAGCCAAGGCGTAATTATGGTATTATGTTCTTTAAATTGCGCATACTTCCGTATATGGTGTTAACTAACAGGGCGTAAAATGTTCCCGCTGTAAAAGCCCGTAGCACGATGATGAGTACTAGATTCGTTATCGTCGGTTCCGATTAGAAGAGCATGTAGAACTTAGAGCGCCCTTAGCAAACGATTCATTAGTCCATGTCACGCCAAGGGGCATTATTAAGTTACCTCGTTTGACGAGTTCAGACCGAGGGAAATAATTCTTTTTCGTTCTTGTTTTTGCTGCCTAACTGAAAATATAAACTTATCGGGTTTTTCGGGTGAAGTATCTATGTCGTTTTGCTTATTCGTTGTCATTGATCCGTCTCGTCAAATAACTTTTCCAAAATGTATGGTGTGCGCGATTTTGAAAAAAAATATTTAACCGCGTGTAAAATTGCAAGAAAACATGTCGGGTACAAAAACGGGTGCAAAAATGTTTCGAGCTGAAACAGTTATGCCAATGTTTTAAAAATATATACACACAACCAAGACCTAAAACACAATAGACGACCTTTTAGTTTATAGCTTTTTTTCTGTCTTGTAGACTAAGCTAGTTTCCAGCAGCTTTATGTTCAAGACATGCGGAGCAGTGATTTTTGCACGGCCGAATGCAGCCGTGACAAATATATCGATCAGAGTAAGTTGATACTGTGGCTCAGAGATCAAATCGCATAGACGATAAATCAGCCGCTCTGAGCTATAGATGCTGCCTGGATAATGTCCGGGCGGGCGCCGAAACGGACAGAACGAACGTGCTGAAAAAATCGATTCGAATAAGTATCGACACGAGACGCCGGAATTGGACACGACAACAGCACAATTCGTTCAAGATACAATAATTATTGCAGAAACACGCGCAGCTTTATGGCAACATTAAACAGACTCAGTAAATGCAGAATGGCCCAGGAAATAAGACACCTAGTTGTTTCAGAACGTTGTAGGATGCTGACAGATTTCCCTAGTTATTTTAGAAGCACATTTAACAAATGATTTTGCACTTTGCATGTAAAAATGTGTCTTAGTTTTGATTTAAGCATGCCAATCATGTGCGTGCATTTGCCGTTTTTAATACCTTTGTGCATTTATTTTTACGTCGTACGGAGAGCAGAATTGTGAAAACATCCTATCTGTTGTTGACGACATTACCAAAAGTCAAAAAAAAACTTTCATCACGATGCATTTTGCATGTTGTCTTACATCTTGTTAAAAATAATACACATGTTAGCTTGCTACGCTTTATAGCTTATTTTGTAATGTGCTATTTTATATTTTTGGTAGCATTTTTGAACTTTGTACGTTAGGACGTTTTGTGCTAGAAAAATGTAAATACGATGTTTTGCCATTATAGACCTACTCTCAGTATTGACTTTTTGACTGTTTATAGATTTAAATAATGTACAGCTTTCCATTAAGCTTTAACAAGCACGAGGCACGCCTTTGGTCCAACGATAAACTGACGAGCAAAGAAAACAGTGTAGCAAGCGAGAGTATTTTGTTATTTGTTTCCATCGAATTTCCGAAAAATCTGCTCATTTCGTGAGGCGAAGTTATTACTATGTGTTACGACATGACCAGCTATAGCAGCGAAATTGGATTGGACGAATTTATTTTCTCAGACTGTTGTTTTTGTATTAGCGCAAAATTGCTTCATAAAACCTTAGCGTATAAATGAATAGTTGTTTGTCGCGTCTCGGCGGTAATTAATAACCGAGACTGCAGCGCTTTATTCTCGCATATCAGACATGCGGACAACAAGCTTTTAGCCAATGCGAAGTTTAATTAAAGTTTCTCCCTATGCGATAACTAGGCTACAGTACTGGTCTATCAGAACTGCTGTTTCCTACAAAATGGCGTATGCGCTCACAAGATACTTTTTTAAAATTCAGACTCTCTGTTACTGTTCCAGTTGCACAGATCTCTTTTTTTCCTTCATTCGTCTGAGAATTTATACATACAAACCTATTTACAAAAATTCATGCCATATACTGCAGATAATATTGTATATCTGCCGTCTTTTTGACTTATTATATTATAAGTGTTCCTCGAGAAACTGGTGAACGCGGACAACAAGCTAAACCAATACGTCAGTTAAAAATGCAATTAGCCTACAGCAACATAAACGAGCACCACTTAGTCTTTACGAGATTTTTTTTTACAAGAACTCAAACATAATGTAACATACGTATGCTATTTTTGAAGAATACGTAAGCATTTTGTCGTATTCTTTCAGCGTCTACTTAGCGTATGTCGTACACCGGCGCTGACATCAACAATAAACAAACAATAGTTTTTCAGTCGCATTTTCTATTTCTTGAAGAACACGTACACCTACTACGTATTCGATTTTATCGTACGCGTATGCTAGAGATTTGCGCCCGAATCGGTTCCGGATAAAGCCCAGATTCCATTATGTCGACTTTTCCTTGACGACCGCGACTTCTCCGTGACATCCTCGCGACAAGACACGGAAAAGTTGGGAGCTTAATCGTTTCTTTTCGTGACAAGTTCGCGATGAGCCAAAATCCGTTTGTCTTGTTATTCTCGTTTCTAAATTCCACGAGAGTGGCACACACCATATCTGGCCGATTTTTCTAAACGATCCCGATATGTCGCGATGGTTGAAAAACCCGAAACTTTCCCGTAACATCCTCGTCTCGTGGTCAATATCTACGAATTTTCTGAAACATTCCCGTAACATGTGTTACGGAATGTGAAACAGGGAAGTCAGCGGAATGGAATTTGGGCTCAAACGATCGAGAAAAAAACTGGCGCCAAACGCAGTGGCGTGCTAGTACAGTTTCGTTACTGTTAAACGACGATATAACAGCCCACGCAATATTAAAAAATAACATAGAGTCTTACCGGCGCCTGGTCAGCTGGAGCAGACATCGTCGTGTTGCGTTTAGCAGACAGTCAGGGGGTGTTCTCGATTGTGACGTGCGAAGGCGACAGACAGCATGTGCTGTCGTATAACTGCACTATCGCTACTGCACGGTGTCACTAACAGCAGCAGCAGCAGCACACTGACTGCACGCTGCACAGTCTGCGACCGACGAAACAGCATCAGCAACTAGGACCTTAGTGATGCGAGAGAAAAATAAACAACGTTAGAAAAACGTAGCTGGAATAAAAACAACATTTAAAAAAGACGAATAAAAAACTTTAGCTTCGATTTGTTTGATCTCCTGCCTAATTTCTCATGTCGTAGGTGCTGGAACTAAGATGAGAAAAAAAGCTTTGTTGAAATTTAATTCAACCGTGAGATCATAAAACCAAGTATCACTATACTAAGTAAGCAACCACCATTGTGGCTTGCTAATTCGTTTCCGTGGTTTTAGATGTGGTTTGGTGACTCTGGAGTGTTTCTCGAAGTTCTTGTTCCTGATGCAATTTTGATAAACTTTAAACAAAAAATTTAAAAAAAAACGTTGACAAAATAAAAAGGGTTAAAACGTGGCAGAAATTTTAAAAAAAAACTTTAAAAACGTTTATTACACTTATTTAAGACATTACACGCAAAAATGATGACAATATTGTACGTACGTGCACTAAAAAGCGACCACCTGATATACGCCGCACAAAGTCGAAAAGGAAACTGACGAGCAAAATATTTGTAAAACATTTAAAACGACAACGAATAATAACCAATTTTTGACCATATATTTTTGGTAAACGTCAAAAATGCAACTGGCTTTAATAAATGTTTATAACTGTTTGCCATTCTGGTTCGACCAAAGAATCAAGTTTTTTCTCCGATATAGGTGCCTAGTGATAATGACGTAAGATTACATCGTGTCCAAAAATGTCTATACATGTACATTTGACAGATCTACTTTCAAAATTCTTTCACTGGCTCACTCTAAAAACAATGCAAACATTTTGCAATAAGGTAATTATTAAATATTCCACTACGGCGTAGTGACTAAGCATTAACACTATTTTGTGAAATATAGATGTAAGAAAACTACCAATAATAGGCGACAAGCTAACCAAACAAGATACTTCAGACCAAGATCACGGCGAATGATCTGTACGATGCTATATCGTGCTAGAAACTTTTTGCCAGATATTTGGCGTGCTGAACAATGTGTTTGTTTTGATTTTTCTGGCTTATACGACATGCGGGTTTATTCACAATGGTCACGTACTCTCATGACTTTGTTTGATGCTTCCTTACGAGGGTTCGTTCAAAAAGTTTTGAGCTCGACATAATAGACAACAATATTTTCCGCAATCTATACATTAGTAAAAGGTACATTTTTCTGACTCATACGAGTCTGCTGCGGATATGACGTCATTGTAATTTATGACGCCACCGAGCACTAAATAGAAACGATTCGCAGCGTCAACGCAAACAGCCTTAGGTCATTCATCATCGTGGACAGCGGACACAACCATGATAGAATTTCAGATTTCAAAACAGACAACAGTCACTAGGGCTCAGGTTATGAGGTCGTATAAAGTTGTAGCCAAATTCTCAAAAGTAGCATTATGATAAATCGAACTTCACGCAGCTGACGCCCTCTTTTCTAAGCGGTAGCTAAGCTTTTTGTACAACAGTGCGCTTTACTAGCATAGACGGCTGATCGAGCGTTCGGTGTGACCCAAGCGATGGTAAGCGGTGTGTCGCTGCGAGTCTGTATATTGACTGGCCATGCAGTAGCCGTTCGTTACACCGTCCGGCTCTCTATGGAGACCGACCACATCGTCTATTCCACAATGCATTCTCTGACTCTGCTCAATGCTCACACGTCAATCGAGTTCGATCCATTCTTCCGGACCATTCTTTCTACTAGCAACAGAATACGCCGTCCCGACCCAGCGACTCCCGGTTGGTGTCACATTAAAATGTCTCCCCATGAAAAATCCGCCCTGGAAGAGATAATCACGGATTTGACATATCTCCCCCTTATCAAAATATCACCGGCCTCATAAAAGTATCTTCATTGTAGGATCGCCCCCCTCCAGAAAACTTTTCCCCGGTGGACAATTTACCGGTGAAACTCCGTCCCGTCCGAACGGATTTTTGCCGTTAAATTGTCGACCAG
>Ga0209671_1008581_pt1 | contig 10688 bp, 4 predicted proteins | sample WorMetHERISLAND2_2_FD_187401 | JGI IMG/M metagenome (GOLD analysis project Ga0209671, IMG submission 187401) | Marine gutless worms symbiont microbial communities from Max Planck institute for Marine Microbiology, Germany - Olavius geniculatus... | ecosystem: Host-associated > Annelida >...
TAACCCTAACCCTAAGACAGCGTCCAATCGTCTGCAGCTGCCGCCATGCTCGAAGTGGTCGTTTTAGGCGCCGGTGCGGTGATCTGATGCCGGTGCGGTAGGAATTGCTGCCAGTGCGGTCGGTGAGGCCAGTGCGGTGTTTCGTCACACCGACTTTTAATATCGATACTTATACATTCAGGTGGGCGATCTGACAAAAGTCTTCAAAAATTGATACACTTAGATTGGCGATTGCCATCTGCGGGAAGGTGTCCTTTGCAGAATGCGGAAATTTGGAAAGATGTATTTTGTGGAATTTCACCTGCGGAACGTTCTGCAAATTACACCTTAAAGTTTTTCCGCATTCTGCATTTTGCAGAATTCAAATAAAATTAAATAGCAAGGTGTTGTCTGCCATGAAAATTCATGGAAAATAAGTAGTTGATTTTTGCTATCTGTCGTGAATTTTCGAATGGCTATCTGCCGTGAACATTTACAGAAAATAAATATTATTATTCGCTGCTATTTAGTACAGTATTATCAGATTATGCAGGCAATAATAGCAAATTAGGAACTGCTGTAGCCTGTAGTATAGGCCTATGTAACTGACCACATCACTGGTAAGTGGCCATGAGTTTTCAGCTAATGTCTCAAAGCATGAACGTGATCTTATATTTCTAAAATGTACAGGCCTATAAACTACGCATTGAGTCTGTCTATATTTTTGCCCCACAATGACCGATTTGCAAAATTCTTTCACTGCCAGACTTGTGCTCGTGGCAGACAATTTGCAAAAAAACAGCATTAAAATGCCCACCTGGTTTAAACTAACTTACATACAAACAAACAGATGCACCAACATAGCTGTAACACATCAATAATTAATTGCGTGCTTAATCGTTTCTTACCTTAGCTGTAGTGTATGTGTTTCAATACACTAACTTTCACGACATATAGCCAAAAAGCGAAAAGATGCTTCCGTGAAAATTCATGGAAAATAAGTAGTTGATTATCGCTATCTGCCGTGAATTTTCACGGCAGACATAATCTTCGATATAATCTTCGAATTAAATAATCAACTTCTCGTAGGCTTAGGCCTAGGCTTAGGCCTAGGCTTACATTTGAGTCTCGAATCGACATCGGCACATCACAAACGGCGCAGTTACGCAGTCGGCAAAGTAATCACATATCGACGTCTTTAACTTAACTCTTAAAATGCCTTGAAGTCCATTAACTCACGAGTGTAAGAAATTTACACAGTGTCTGAACACGACACTGTGTAGGCCTACAGTGTGTCAAATGAGTTTTACATAAATGCATCACTATACAAGTGTAATTAATTTTGGTCTAAACAATAAAATTAAACTATTATGACATGACTACATATAACTTCCGGAAAATCTACGATGCTTAAGGCCATTTTGGACTACATAAACTCACCTGAATAACCACAGGCCTAAGTGTACCGAAACACAAAAAGTCACTTTCTGCAAAGATTATCAATCTCCGCACAATAAAATTAGCCTACCGTACTTCATTATCACATAGCTAATACATTTCTAACAATGTCATTAAAAGCAATTTTGACAGTGGTCCAATAGGGTAATCTTGCCGAAAATGTTATTTAGGTTTGCAGTTGGAGGCTTTTTTCTCTGTTCATGCAGCCATTCTGAGTGTCTGGAAACTTTTTTTTTATCTAATGCTTGTGTATGTTTCACAGGTTACTGAATGAAGTGAATTAGACCAAAAAAATGACCAGCTATGGTAGTCCTCCCATGTCACCATGTCGAGGTCACTATGTGCCATGTAAAGTTTTCATGCTTGATGATACCGTGCTGACTTTTGACATTCTTGTGAGTACTTTGTAATTCATGCATCATATTCTGGGCTGTTGAGATGTCAATATTTTCTTTAATCTTTTAGTTGTGTTACTCATCAGTCACACATCAGTGCTGTTTCAACACATACTGATACAAGATCTTAACGCAGATGTTAGAATTGTTTTGTGCTTATATGCAATTCTTGTGATGCAGTTTGCCACGTTTGTGTTTTTTTTTTTAGCCAAAGAGTGTTGGTCAGGTGCTGTTCGATGCTGTCGTTGGCAAGCTGCAGTTATTGGAGTATGACTATTTTGACCTGGAATACCTTGACACTGAATCTGTGCCCGTCAGTATCGTATTACACTTACATTGATGAATGATGATTGTTAAAATGATTTATGGTTATTCAGTTCTACTATGGAATTGCAACAGTCTGTGGATTTGTACCCAGTATTTGCCATGTTATTTTAAAATGTAGCATTTATTATTTTTTTGCGATTGTAAATTGGCGGTGGTAGATGCATTGTTTTTGGCATCTTTTCTAGCATTTGGGTTTTTTGGTGCATTCATTTGCCCATGATTTCTGTGATATTTTTGGTATGCATTGGTGGATTTTCAGCAACTGGGGTCAGTATCGTATCTTGGGGTAGATATGAGCTATCAGTTTTGGGGATGAAAGGTTCACTTGAGGTTACAGGTTTTCAGCAAGATAAGCCAAGAGTTGGTGGAACGGCATCGTGGTAATGCGTTGTGTCTGATCAACAAAGTTGCGTTACACTGAGCCCGGTTAGTACTTGGATGAGTGACTGCTTGCTTGTAGGTAGGCCATCCTTTTATGTAACCAGCCATTTATGTCACCTCTGCCTTTCATTTCTCTGGGGTAGGTAAATCGCGTATCGGCCTATTTGGTTGGGTTTAAGGCGGGGTGCGTTTTCCTGTTTCTGGTGGTAGGTAACACTGTGTGATCTCATAACACAGGTGGTGGTGCTATGGATGAGTGACTATGAGCTATAAGATGGGTTTCCTATATATATGTACCACTTAAATTCAAGAAAAATATTTTATCGTAGTTTGAGTTATAACACTACCGTATTTCCTCCATTAACTCGCACGGCTAAAAATAAATAAATTTCTCCATGTTCAAATTATTAGCAGTAAAAAATAATTACTGAAAAGTCTGTTCGAATTATTTAACTAGAATACTACAAACGTGCATGATATTCTCTAGCATCGTGTGGCCAGTACAACTGCCAGCAGTAGGCCTACTGTGGCCTTTGATAGCCGATTCAAGCAGGACGGTGTGACGATGATTGTGGTGGCGGCTAGTGTGAGCGTTAGTCATTTGTGAATTGGGCCCGATTGCGCGGTCAGCGCCAGAGATGTGTGAACTACAAATGTGTTTGTCCGCGGCACAGATCTGCAGGATTTTTTGCATACACAGACTGACACGGATCTTGTTCGGTATTTTTTATAATAGAGTCTGCTAACAAACTTTGGAAAGCATGTTTAATTTCTGTTGCTGTCTTGTTTAGCAGAATGCCTTACCAAGCCCTTTATTGCTTTTATTTTGTTCAGCTATATTGTAATCTGCTCTAAGCTTAGTGGCCTCACTTACATACTAAAGGATAGGTCTAGTGCGTGGACTGACAGCAGATCCGATATTTCTCTCCTGTTGCGGACGCGGATACTTGATCAAAATTTGCAGACTGATGCGGACTAAAAATTTTGGTATCCACATCTCTCTTGTCACCACTGCCGCAGCAGCTTACATGAAATCACGCCGGGTGCGAGGCCGCAAGCACGTATCTCTGCTTGCTGGGTATGCCCTGGGGCTGTCTCCCCTTTCTTCAGTTCTACCATACTGTGTGACAGACAGCGCCTCGCTGGCATTAATTAGTTAATGTGTGCACAGGGAAGTAAACAACACACAACCATTGTTTGCAGTTAAACAAACCTTAAGGTTTATTGTACCTGGACTTGACGTGATCGAATTATTAGAATCAGGTGTTCGAATTAATATTAGGAGTATAAAAAATAATCATTTGTTCTTAAAATTTAGGTGTTCGAATTATTAGAGTGTCTGAATCAATGGAGGAAATACGGTATGTGTTCGGCATTAATAGCATTTTAGAATGGGCATTGAGAGTGAATAGTTGACATGTCATTCCATGATGACAGAATATGCATTAAGTTTTCGATTCTGTTGCTGTGCTGCACAATGAAACTAAGTTACGGAAAGTGGGGACCTTGGTACAGCTGACTGGGGTTGCCTAGCTGGCCGCTGCGCCAGCCTGTCTGCAGGCTGCACACGGTGACCGTGCGGCAGGCAGCTCTGGTTAGTGACGAAAGCGCATTAAAGGCGTGCACATGGTCGCGATGATGCGCTATACAAATTGACAACCTTTACCTTTTACCTTTAAGATGTTACCTATGTTGCAGTGTTGGCTGGATCACGGAAAGCCAATTGTGAAGCAAATTAACACACCAGAACTTGTGTTTCGTTTCCTTGTCAAGTTCTACACTCCAGATCCAGAGTTGCTTGAGGAAGAACTGACCAGGTTATTGCCTATCGTCTTATGGACAGATTGCGGTAGTAGTGAGTAAGGAAATAAGGTTTAATATCCCGTGGAACGCATTATACGTCATTTCGGAGACAGTGTTGTGAGTTTAAAAATACCTAGTTGCATAATTATTGGAATTTGTTTTTTGGTTGTCTAAGCTCTAAGTGCATTTTGCTGCATTTTGATAATGTATTTTTTCTGCACAAAATTCTTAGCTGATATTTTGTTGCTATTGTTTGTAGATATTTGTTTGCACTGCAAGTTAAGCGAGATCTGCTAAGTGGTGCTTTGTTTTGCCAGGAACACACCGCTGTACTGCTGGCCTCCTTTATTGTGCAGGGTATGTACACTGTGTATGGTAAAAAAATTAATCCCTAGACATCGTGCAATAAAAATGTCAAATCTGAATGAATCTGAATAATGTTTCGTACACTTAATCTCTAATAAATTTCTGAAGCGATTGTCAAATTTCATTGAAAACTATCTAGAGCTGTCGAAGCGTTAATTTTTTAAATGCATTAACGCACCACATTAATTTTTTTAACACATGAATTAACGTGTTATTAACGCACCCAGGCCTGTCGAGAGGGAGAGTAGGGAGGGGGGTAAGTTACCCCGGGTCCCGCAACGTTTGGGGGGTTTGCCTGTAGAATATAGAAAGTTAAAAACACATTTTAAACATATAATCAACAATAACTGCCGTCATAGCTACCACAGTTAATCCTTAGCCTGTCGTCAAAATAGTTATTTATTTACAGTAGTGATAAAACGGCAACTACAGTTTGGTTACTTGAATTCATTCAGTTGTTAAATAACCGCAGTTTAACGGAATATTGGAACTTTTGCTTCATGGAATTTAGTAAATTAACATAAATTTACTAATGTGCGTTAATTATCTTAACGTGCATTAATTTTTTTAACGCGCGTTACTTTATTAACGCATTAATGCGTTAATTAGTGCATTAATTTGACAACTCTAAAAATATTATTTCTTGCAAAGTTATTGAATGTTGAATATCGATAACAAAATATCTACAGTGTGGGCCACAAAAAATGTGCCACTTTACTTTTGTCCGTATCTTTGCCAATTAAATTGATCGATTTTTAAAATTCTATCACTGGCACATATTGCAGACTATTTGCAGTAATGCGATTATGATATATCCCACCACACGTTAAATGTGTTTCTACACTACCTTGTGAAATATAAATGTAAGCAAAAACTAATGATAATAACACAAATTTAGGTAAATGAGAAATATGCTTCAGACCAACATTGCGATGAATGATTCGTATGACACTAGAATATGTTATATGCCTACCCACACAATCTAGTGTCATACAGACTATTCACTGCAATGTTGGTCTGAAGTGTTTTTTTTTACCAATTTTACCAAAATGTTTGTGGACAAAAGTAAAGTGGCATGTTTTTTATGGCCCACTCTGTATGTTACCAGTATGGTGTTACATACTGCAGTCGCTCAAGTGTAAGTGATGTTTGTTGACGCAATCATTGCTTGATGCCATGATGCAATGCATCACATGTTTAGAGTTTGGGAGCAGTTTTTCTCGAAAACAGTCGATTGTATGGTTTCTGCAGCTGAAGTGGGAAATTACGTTGAAGATTTGGCACAGCAAGGATACCTGAGCACGTTGAAACTGCTTCCAAATCAGACGCCAGAGCTTGATTACAAGATCATGGAGCATCATAGAGAACACATGTATTTATCACCACCCTGAGGCTTAATTACTATTCAGATAGCATACTGTCGTTATTACCCAGATGCTGAGCATTTCACCTTTTGTCACTTTGTGCTAGAACTGTTCATCTGTCAGCCCTTGAACTTTCCTTATGGTCTTGGGTCTCTTGGCACATCTAAACAGTGTTACATAAATAAGGCGCCCTTTTTCTTTCTCTCATAATTCAATCAAACGGTGATCAATTTACGTGAAATTTTTACCACATGTAGCTGAAGAAATACTAATTCAAAATATTTGGAAAAAATATGGCTGTTAATTAAATATTCTTTGCTAGTTGTGACGTAATGCTGACATCATAGTGTGCCGCAAGTACAAACTGGCTTGTCGCAAACGGTGCTGACAGACTTGCGGAATAGCTGCCGTGTTGATGGCGAGCTTTGTCTGGTTCACTTATGACTAACTGTTGTAGTTTAACCACTATGGCCTCAAAAACGCCCAAAACGATTATTTTCACACACTCGTGGGAATAGCTCAACTTTTGCACCTTCCAGCCAGACAGTGCACAGGCAAGCACCGCATGCGAGATAGTTAAGTTTTTGGACTGCAAGATGCCTAATTTTATGCCCCCATGTTGCTTAATGTTGATACGATGAACATTTTTCATCAGTGAACAAGAAAAGTTTGCCATCAAAGCAGGGTAGCAAATGACAGAACAAGTTGAGACAATCCAGTTTGTACTCATGACACATGACATCAGCATTACATCACGACTAGCATAGAATATTTAACTAACAGCCATATTTTGTCTAAATATTTTGAATTAGTATTTCTTCAGCTACATCTGGTAAAAATTTCATGTAAATTCATCGTCATTTCGCTGAATTATGAAAGAAAGAAAAAGGGCGCTTTTTATGAAACACTTTAGATTGAATGGTGCCTGTCATGTACATTATCTGCAGTTTTTGTACAGAAGAAAGAAAAATGTGTTCATTTATAAGGCAGTTAATTAATCGTTAAAAGTGTTCTTCATTGTGTTGTTCTTAATTTTCCATTGTCACTGGCTAATCCTTGTCATGTGATATGTTGTGTTTCTGTTGTGGGTGTTTTTAGTCCGTGTAATTACTAATTCACAGTTCTTCCTGTGCCATAAGGCCCATAAGCGATGCAGGTCTCCAATTTCTGAGCCCTTAGCCAGCACCAGTTTACACTGTCAGACCACAGTGGTTAAGCTAGTGCAGTGTGCCTGTTTGTACCCCAGCATTTGCTGCTACCCATGGAGGGTTGGCCAGACTGAGTTGACCTGCGTAGCCAAGATTGTTTACCCATCTGCTGATGGTCACTTAAGTTCAGTACTAACCAACCCCGGCTTCGATTTGCTTCGTTGATTGAAACCAGTGTGCTAACCACCAGACTTAGCAGCTATTCACTGTTATTGCATGGTGCACGTGTAAATGGTACAAGTTCGGAGTTGTTTTTCAGCAAGTGCAGCACAGGTGGCATTATTTAGCAGCTGATGGATGCTGTGTGCTGTACGTGCAGTGGTCAGATGCCGGCTGAGGCTGATTTTAACTTGCTGGACACTGCACGGAAGGTGGAAGTCTATGGCATTCGCATGCATCAGGCCAAGGTCTGTATGCCGCTGCAGCATATAATATTGATTAACTTTTCAACTGATAAGGTATAACGATAATGATAATGTCTAACAGAGTCAACTTACAGCGGAGCTGAACAGTCTATAACAATAAAATACGTTTGAATAAAATACAATGAAATGACTAGGCCTAAGCCTACATAAAATCATACTCCAAGTCATAAAATTTGCAGGAAAAGTAAGTTTTAAGTCTTCGCTTAAATGTGTCCGTGTTAGTAATGGCGCACAGGTGCAGCGGCAGATCGTTCCATGCCTTGGGGGCTGCCTCGCTGAAGGCGCGCTCTCCAAACTTCAGACGTGTCCTTGGGACTTGCAGATCCGATTTCGTGGCTCATCGTGGCTGAAGTTGTTATGATGCCATGAAAACAATATTCATGTTGTGGCAATCCATGAAATGAAACTGACTGACAAGTGGAAAAGCCAGTAATACCGAATTAACAATTGTGTCCAGCAACATTCCAGAGTTCTCTCCAAGAATCTCGCTAGCATGATACTTTTCGCATTGGCTGAGTGGTCTGTCCATATGGCTTTAGGTTCGGATCATCTTTCGATCGTCGTCATGCCGCTGATGGAGACAAGTTTTCAGTGGTCAGAGAGAAGAAATTCTTGAAAGCCATATGGGACGACTTGACCTTTAAAACTGAAGCTGCACTGTGAAAACTCCAAATCTCTGATGTTGCTGATGCTGAGAAGAGATGGAGATCGATCATGAACATTGAACAAAGCGCATAAGCACTGCGTCCCTTTAGGCCGTATCAAGCAGGTCATCTCAGGTTTTCCGACTGCTGTGGCAAAACTGGCTCGGGAACGCCACCGACCCCCAGTCTCCACAACTTTGGTTAGGATTCTTCTGGACGGAAATAGTAACATCCTAACGGAAGAGGAAGATAGAAAGCAAGAAGAGAACCATATCCACACGACACTCACATGTTGCGGGAATCCAGACTGGAGCATCAAAAGGGTCAAAAGACAAATGGAAACAGTTAAACAGAAGAAGGTCAATCGGAAAGCAGCCACACAGTTTCCAGAGATAAACAGGACGACAGTGCTTTTACCGTACGTACATGGCCTGTCGGAAGCCATTACCCGAGCTTACAGATGACATGGTATTTCCTCAGTCATGAAACCATTCCGGACAATAAGAAGTCTGCTCGTACATCCAAAAGACAAGCGCAGACAACAAGACGTCTGTGAATGTGTGTATAAAATATATACCATGTAGAAACTACAACAAAACCTACATTGGAGAAACAGCCAGAGCTTTTGGCGTACATCTTCCCGAACACCGACAGAAAGTCCAGTCACATAACATGATGTAAGGGTTTACATATGATGTACCAGCAAATCTGCAGCAACAGAGCGAAATAAATCAGCAGTCAAAGACCACGCTATCTCTTTGAACAACGTCATAGACTGGGACTGCACCAAGATGATTGACAGAGAAATCAACAGAATGGATCGGTGGATTAGAGAAGCGATACACATCAGGAAAGAACAATACAAGTCGATGAACCGAGACGAGGGGTCTTACCAACTTCCACACATCTATGACTATTTACTCTCCACCTGGCAGACAGTCGTTTTGACGAAGGCAGTGGCGATTGTTGAAACAGCAACAAAAACAATAATATTGTTGTATTTTGATTGTATTTTGATGAATTTATTGTAACTCGTTAAAAATGTTATTGTGTTAATTTTAACTAAGATTTGCTTAATAATCAATTTTTAATCTATTTGCCATCAGTAGGTACTGTATACTTGTTATTCTTACCTATACAGTATGGTAATTTTGATTTTATTTTTGACTTTGTGTTTTATTATCTCTTATGCGTTTTGTATTATGTTGGTGATTAGTTTAACTGAACACAGTTTATTGTAACTAGCTTTAATCCAGCACTTTCATTTTAAAAATAAACCTGATTAACCGAATCTGATTTGATTGATTGATTGATTATTTAACAATGATTCATTGATTAATTAATTCATTCATTCATAGATTGAATGTATTGTTTCTGTGCTAAGGACCACGAGGGCATCACTCTGCAGCTGGCTGTCACACATGCTGGTCTCGTTGTCTTTCAGAACTTCACCAAAATCAACTCATTCTCATGGGCAAAAATCCGCAAGCTGTGCTTTAAGCGGAAGAAGTTTATTATCAAGCTTCATGCCGATGGCTCGGTGAGAATATGAATACTTGTCACCATGTTAACTCTTATCATTGGACAGTGGACATTGGGGTTTGCAACCCGGGTTAACCCGAAAACCCGGGTAACCCGGAGTTTTTTTCAAACCCGAAAACCCGGGTTTGGAGAGCTTGCAAACCTGGGTTTTCGGGTTTGAATTTTGACCTACATTATGTTTAACTACACGTTAAAATAACTCGGCAGAATACGCAGTGGACGCTGTCAAACTGGCTTCTCGCTGGAACTTCAGTTCACGTTGCTGATGAAGGTCGTGCAACTGCCACTTCTATGGAGGCCGCGTCTGACCAGCAGTCTGACTTGACTCTTCAGCAGCAGATGGAAATAGCAATCAACGAGTCATTGGCACAGGCGTTGGTTCCCAATCCTGGAGCTCTAGGAGACATTGAGAAGTCTCAACTGGCGGCCATCAGAACTGAGATGGCCGTCTTTGAATCGAGCGGCGTGCGAGGGCGCGGACTGCAGCTTGTATACAATTATTTGCAGAGTATTCCACCAACATGAGGAAAGTGTTTCAAACTGCAAGATCTCTAACTCAGAAATTTCAACCACAGTTCCACTGCATCAAGTCTACGACAGGCGAACTAGTATCAGAGCCTGTTCAGATTGCCTCCCGTTGGAAGGAGTACTGTCAAGAGTTATTTAACAACGACGATACTTCATCACTTATGTCAGGAGATACATACTTTATTCCAGAACCACCACCACTGAGATCAGAAGTAGCACGAGCCATGAAGTTGTTAACCGATAGAAAATCACCAGGTCCAGACGGCAT
>Ga0209671_1008582_pt1 | contig 10687 bp, 8 predicted proteins | sample WorMetHERISLAND2_2_FD_187401 | JGI IMG/M metagenome (GOLD analysis project Ga0209671, IMG submission 187401) | Marine gutless worms symbiont microbial communities from Max Planck institute for Marine Microbiology, Germany - Olavius geniculatus... | ecosystem: Host-associated > Annelida >...
GTCGATACCCATCCGATTTAGCCGGGATTCATTGCTGGCAACCAACCGTCGGTTTGACACCGAGATATTCCCGCATCAGGCCGCCGGCCAGGACGGCAACATCCTCCTCATTGCCGGTGTTGCTCAGAATTGAGAGCCCGTAGATATCAGTACCGATTTTTAAGGTGGCCACATGATTGCGGGCTCTGATGTGTTTGTGATGTACGGTCGCGGGACTTGAGTTTGGGCCGTCATAGGTCCCGGTTTTGCCGCCGACAAATACGGTTTGGGGGGTATACTTGTTGATTCGACGGCGCCCCGTGGTGGTTGCCTGCATAATTTCCCATAAAACCTCGGATCCCGGATAACGGCGCTGGTAGGTGTCATAGAGAAATTTGGCCAATTCCGCACTGTTCAATTCATTCCCATGGATTCGGGTCCCGTTTTTTTTTTGCCACCAGCCCTGAAAGCCCTTCGTATTGGTATACCCCATCGATTGCACGAATGCATCCACGGCTGCACGACCCGAATCATCGCTGCCGTCGCTGCCGGTCTGCCGTTGCAATTCTTTCCAGGCGCTGTTGGAAGAAACCACGATCATCCTGACCATGAGCGTTAACTGGGCCTCGTCAAAATTTCCTTTTTGCTTGTTCAGCAAGGCCGCCGCAACGAATAATTTAGCCACAGAGGCCCCGAAGTAGCGCTCTTCGGCATTGTTACTCCTGGATATCATCTCTCCGGTTTCCAGATCATTGAGTTCCCATTGAATATTCCGGGCAGATTTGAGCCGGCAGTAACGCTTGCGCTGTTTTTCACCAAAATATTGCCCTTCTCCCTTGACACGAACCAGCATTTTGCCGACGGTCCGGTTGCCAAAGCGGCGCAGGTTTTTGTCGTTTTCAATTGGAAAAAAGCCGCCACCGGTTACACTGCGTTTCTCTGCAGCCCAAACATGAACAGACGAAAGACAAATCAGGAGCAAAATGAGCAAGCACCACTTCATTATCAATGTAACACCTGAATTTTGCACGTTTTTTACTAGCAAAAAATATGGTTACTTGTGAATCATCTATAAGTTGATTAAACGATATAAAATCAACTTTTTGCGTTTTTAAGTTGATGTGCTTATAGCCGAAAATTACCCGATAAGTTATACAACGAAAATCAAAAATCCTAGAATCCCGCAGCAAACGGGATGCCCGCCATCAGATCGTAGTGAGGGCCTCCGTGCCCGCCATCCACGGATTGGAATGACGTACTGCGATAAGGTCGGCACAAAGGCCGACCCCACTTTAACAGTGAAGTTTCATAAGCGGTGTCAGGGGTCAGGGTTAATGTTATACGATTTTAGATTTTGGATTGCGGATTTTAGATTTATGGTTTCGCTCCGCTCAGTCTCATTTGTAAATATCCGAGTTCCTAGTTACAGGCCTAAAGTATTAAATGTTAAAATCCGGATAACCCTAAACAGGAAATATAGAATGAGGAACCTCATGATTGATATCCGGTCAACCCTGAACCGGGAACCTGGAACGGGGAACCCTATATTGGATCCATTTCATTCCAACTAATAACCAATAACAAATAACTTCTGACCTCTGACCTCTGACCTCTGTCGTCTGTCGTCTGACTTCTGTCGTCTGTCATCTGTCATCTGACTTCTGTCATCTGTCGTCTGACTTCTGTCATCTGTCGTCTGACTTCTGTCATCTGTCATCTGTCGTCTGTCATCTGTCGTCTGTCGTCTGACTTCTGTCATCTGTCATCTGACTTCTGTCATCTGTCGTCTGTCATCTGACTTCTGTCATCTGTCGTCTGTCGTCTGACTTCTGTCATCTGTCGTCTGACTTCTGTTGTCTGTCATCTGACTTCTGTCTTCTGTCTTCTGTCCTCTGTCCTCTGTCTTCTGTCCTCTGTCTTCTGTCTTCTGTCATCTGTCTCATGGAATCAGTTCATTCCTCTGCAAGTCTTTAATCAACACTTTAATCATATCATCAATGACACGTTTTTCTGACTTCGGATGCCATAAATTTGATTCCGCTCGTCCGGACCACATGGATTTTTGAATTTCAACATCGTACAGGCTCGATTCCAGGCGGACAAATTTCCGAGTATGGGTACTGTAAAGGCCCGGGGCATGGACATACTCGTAGGCATAATTGTAATAGCCGTAAAAGCCTCCGGGATCAGCGGTGGCTGAACTGGATTCATGATGTTTTTCCACGTCAACCAGGTGAGAAATAAGAACTGCATCATTTTGATACTCATGAACCACTTTTAGGATCATTTCTTTTTCCAGTTTTCGGTCACCGCGTGCGCCAATGACATTCGTGCTCGATACGGCATCGACGCCGATAGCGTTGAGCTGGGAGACAAACCCGTCTTCAAACGGTTCACGGAGCTCCTCGTCATCCGTCACCATAATGACTAGAATGTCCGACGCCGATTTTCCTTGGAGAGCTTTATTCAGTTGTGTATCGACTAGTTTAATGTTCGTACAGGCGACAGCCAGAAGGGCGGCAAAGACTGTGAGCCCGACAGACCTAACCCGGACAAGGCCAAACCAAAAATAATTCAAACCACGAACAACACTAAAAACAAAATTGCGTAAATATTTTTTTGAATGTTTCGTGTATTTCGTGTCTTTCGTGGTAAAAAAGAATTTCTGCCTAGAATGCAAAGAAGATACAAATAAGACTATGATAGCACTGAACGTCATCACCCTTCTCCATCATCAATCAATGTGCATTCCGAGTTTATCTAATCCTTCCTGTATCCGATCAGCGATGTCTTTGAATTTGATGAACCTGCCAATCAGGATACGGCCGCGCTGCGCGAAATCGGGTTTGAGCGCCAGGAGGGCCCGGGCACACGCCCGGCCCTCTTCAATCAGTCCCAAATGACCGCAAGTCGACGCTTTCATTATTTGATCCCAGAAAAACTCCGGCATCATGAAATTCTGGGTTTCCTGGTAGGCCTTTTCGTAATTCCCTTGTCGAAACCAGTTTAGGCACAACGGGTATCTGACCCAGGGACGATAATAAGGGCTGCAATTGATGGACTTTTTGATCCATTTTACGCCACGTTCCCATTCTCCTGCCAGGGCCATCAACCAGCCGATACCATCCAACACCACTAAAGAGTTCGGACACAGGTTGTATGCTGTTTCGGCTTCGAATCGTGCCTCCTGAAGTTTGTTTTCCAGATACCGGATATACCCCAGTATCATTCTGGAGCGTCGGCAGGCCGGATTTAGGCTGACGCCTCGCTGGGCAAAATCCGCCGCCTTTTCCAGAGGCGTCTGAAGATCAATAATTTCCATTAGGTAGTTGTCGGCATATTGGGCTGCAAGCATTGACCAGGTTTGCCCATAACCCGGTTCACTGGCCACCGCATATTCCAAAGCGCGAATGGCGCGCAACATGCTTTGCGGAGTGAGCAGGATGTCGCTCTCCCAAAATCGCAGCATTGCGTCATAAGTCGATAAATCAGGCGTTACCTGCTTTGAATTTAGACCAGCAAGGTACCTCGGGATCTCAGCGTAACCACCGGCCACCCGAACGGCAACCTCAGCGGCCAAGTCCTCTTGAAACGAGATCGTCCTGGCGGCTTCAAGGTCCCCCACGTATTTACCCGACCAGATTTGAAAACCCTTTTTAGCGTCATGCAGTCTGATGGTCACCGTAACATGCTCAGGGTCGCGGCGAACACTCCCGCCAATGAAAAAATCAATATCCGTTTCAGAGGGGGCGAATTCCGGGCTCCGATTTTGTGGCTCTAAAACTCGGATTTCTCGCAGGTGACATAGCGCATGGGTCAACTCCGCAGTCAGGCCGGTCGATACAAAATCATCATCCGGATTGCCGGTCAGGTTTATCAGCGGTCGAACCCATATGATCGGGCAGGATGCCATCACATCGAGCGGTTCGCCCGTTTCTGCGCCGTGTTGCCGATCGCTTGAAATTTGTTTACAAAATGCCGGTATATAGGTCCCCTTAGGGATCTCGATTCGAATCGGATCGTGTTTACCGGCAGTCAAATAATAGCGCTCCATAGCCCGCCGCAGTCGTCCGGCTTGGATGCTCACCACCGGATCGATACTCTGGTCGAAGTCCGGTCCACGGCCGAATACCTCAGTTGCCACCGTGTAACCCTTGATTTCGTGTATATTGCCGGCCAAGGTCTGTTTTACTACAAAATTCAACAAGGCGATCTGCTGCGGCGAGGCCCGGAAATGGGGGCTGCTTAGCATTCGCTCGAGCTGACGGAAAATATTTTCGTTAGATGTTGTTGACGACATCTGTTTCTGAATGTTCGAAACTATCTCAGTTGTTTTCATTGCTTCCCCTCCTGTCCCTATCCATATTCGCCTATTGCCTTTTTTGATGCACCGGTCTTGGGAGCGTTGTTTCGAGTTATTGCGGGCTAACAATGAAAAAGGATTGATTGATTCAACGGACGCTTTGATTTTCTGACAGGACAACCCGTATGAAGGACGGACCACATAGCCTCCGATATTCGCCTAGTGTTGATTGAAGGCAAATTTGTTAGACCTATCAAATCTTGGAAAAAAAATTAATTGAAAAGCTGTCGATGACTCGATTAATTTATAGGTGTCCATAAATAAATATTTGATGGTTGTGTACTAAATTAGGATAAACAAGTCGCGTTAAGGGTAAACGGATTCCAAGAAAGGCTTGAAATAGAGCGGTTATAAGCCAACCCGCATTAGGTGGGATTGCAGATCGAAGATGGATAAAATATCTAGAGAAATTCCAAGTTATGTGAGGGAAGACAAGTAGGTGAAGAGGTTTACATTTCTTTTTTCAGGCCCAGCTTCTTTCTGATGTTGTTGCGATGCGTATCGATTGTACTGGTTGCTAAGTTCATCAGCTTCGCGATTTCTTTTGTAGATTGACCCCGCTTTATCAAATCGATCACCTGGATTTCAGCCGGTGTAAGTTTTATGAGCTCATCAGAAAGATTATTCATTAAGGGGGATATGATGCTTTTTAGATTTGATTCAATGATATCGATGCAGAGTCTTTCTTTAGGCTTCAATTTTCTCCTTTTTAAGTTTTCCAAATATGGCAAAATCAGCTCATTAACATTTAGCAACACCTTTTGGTCGAGTTCGGCTTTATCTGATGCCTTTTTCTCCAGCAACACCCTTAATGCCGTATTGACGTCATCAAGGTTCCAAGCAATTCGGCGGTACGTTCCATTACGCGCAGCACCATTTCGTCATGCGCGTTTTGCAGCGCTTTCTCCGCCAGTTTGGTCTCAGTGATAGAACGTCAGGAGGGGTTATTCGCGTGCCCCATGCACACAATCGATTAGTCGACGGTTGTGTACTAAATTAGGATAAACAAGTCGTGTTTAGGGCATACCTTTAATCCAAATATTAAGAGCAATTTTGGATTTTAGATTGCGGATTGCGGATTTGTTGTATCGCTGCGCTCTATCTAATATTAATACCCAATCCCCAATACCCAGTACCCAACACCCACCCGGACAAGCCGGAATTGATAATTGAAGATTGAATATTTGTGGTTCGCCTCAACTCGACTGAGCTCGTCGCAGGTCGGCGGATCTATTTTATTCTGCTGCCACCGTCAAAACAGCTAAAATCAGATTAACAGATATCCAGCCGGGACGAGCTGGTATCATAAAAATACTAAAAGTTGAATTCAATTCCAATCTTTGTAAATGCCTGTTTGTTAGTTTTTTATAAAGAGCCCAAAAAAATATTTTGCACAATTTGCGCAAAACCTATTTGGTAACTGTCTAACACCGAATACCCAATACCCAATACCGAATACCTAATACCCAATACCTAATAGCCAATACCTAATCCCCAATACCTAATCCCCAATCCTTGCCGGTCAAAAAAACTCCCAGGTTTTTTTTGCCACTTTCGTATACGGGTGTTCCGGGCCAAGTCTGTCTCGAAAACTCCGGTAGGCTTGCCCCGCCAGCGCCCGTGCCTCTTCGAACTCTCCCAATTCCTGGAGCACCACCGCCAGGTTCGATTGCCGTATGGCAATTTTCGGATGTCCGGGCTCAAAGCTCTTTTTATCAGAATCCAGCGCCTTGCGCAACAGATCGCGGGCCGCTTCGAGCTCTCCCAGTTCCTGGAGCACCACAGCCAGGATCGATTGCCGTATGGCGATTATCGGGTGTCCGGGCTCAAAGCTTCTTTCATCGGACTCCATCGCCTTTTGCAACAGATCGCGGGCCGCTTTGAGCTCGCCTAAATTTCTGAGGACCTCACCCAGGTTCGATAGGCTTGTGGCAATTCTAGGGTGCCCGGGCACAAAGTGTCTCACAGAGATGTCAACGGCCTTTCTTGCATGTTTTTTAGCTATTCCGAATCGTCCCCGTTTCCAATGATGCAAACAGAGATAGTTGGTGAGATCCAAGGCTTGCCCGGTTTTGATGGCGTCAGAGGATATCAGCAACTCTGCCTGATGTGCGATCTTTTCCAATTGTCCGTGGAAGGCAATGTCGCTTTCATCGGTAACCCGCGCCATCTCTGCCACCACGGCGTTGCATACGCTTTCGAAGAGGTTGGCGGGGGTATCCGTTGTCTCTCGCACGAAAGCTGAAATGAGCCGAGTTGTCCACGGATCATTGTCCGCATCCAGTTCTATGAGAGACAGCTTCCCTGCCAGTTCACCGATGGCCGCATCAAGCGGGTCTCCGAGGACATTCTCAAGTGGAATGTCTATGATTTTTCTCAGCAATCTTCTGGGCACCGGCAGGGGGCCAAAAAAAGATAGAGACTGAAGCACGGCTTGGGCAGTTGACGAGGCAAGATCCCAACTGTTCTTGAAAATGGCAGCGACTTCATTGGCGTGACCAATTAGAAACTCATTGGCGTATTTTTCAGTAACCTCACTGCCAAGGTCGCTGCAAATCATGGGATACACCTTTTCAAATTTTTCATTCGTAGAAATATCGATGTGCCGGCAAGCTCTGAGAAAGCGGGAAAAATCTTCTTCGCAAGGTTTCCGAAGCAGGCACCGCAGCTTCATCCTGAAGCCCGCCGGGTCGTTCACAATGGCGTTCGTGGACTCGACCCGCGGCCATTCAGTGCGACAGAAATCGGGAGACAACACGAGAACAATCATCTCGCATTCATCAAGTCCATGTTCGAGATCAACAACCCGGGCGGAACCCCAGGCAATCGATTCTTTATCGAAAAAGCACTCAACACCATCCCGGGTAAGCCTGCCGTAAAGTTCTTTGACGATATCTTCATCCTTCCGATTGTAGCTGAGAAAGACTTTACTCATATCCTCTTCTCCGATGTCACATTTTTTTCCAGCGATTTTGTGGGAAGTATAACCGACAAAACGGAATAGTGCTTGACCGAGAACGACAACATTTTGACTTATAGCGTCAAACTTGATAGATAGCCCTGAGGTGATGGAAATCACTCGAAAGATGGCTTTAACTTTCATCCAGTTTTTATTTCGTTAAACCAACTATTGAGAGCAATTTCAGATTTTGGATTGCGGATTGCGGATTTGTTGTATCGCTACGCTCTATCTATTTTAATTAAAATGACCGTTCGACAAAAAAGCTCACGACAGGCAGAATACCTTAAATCTAAAATCCCAAGTCTATGAGGAATAAAAGTGGGATCAATTTTTTAAAGTGACAATGCGAAAAAGAGGATGATTTTCACCAGTCCAGACAGACCCCACCCGGATAAACCGGAATTGAAGATTGAAGATTTGTGGTCCGCCTTGACTCAACTGAGCTCGCCGAAGACCGGCGGATCTATTCTATATCCTCGCCACCGTCAAATTTCTAATGCAACTATAACTTCTAAACTAATAACGAATAACCAATAACTAATAACTTCTCATTTGGGTATAGAGGGAGGATGACGGTATGATTTACCCTGCCAATAAGGCCAGTCTGTTAATGATTCTGTGGAATATGCTGGAAGCATACGGAATCGAACCTGAGCCGATGTTTCAGGAAATGGCTTTAAACCCGGAGCTAATGAGAACATGCAGCGGGAGATATCCAATCGACCATATCGATAATTTATGGCGCAAGGCGGCTGAAGTCATTGCCGATCCCTGTTTGGGCCTCAAGGCTGCGGAGGTATGGCATCCTTCGAATTTTGGCGCCTTAGGTTATGCCATGCTTGCCAGCAACACCTTAAGGATATCCCTCGAGAGGTTGGTTCGTTATCTTGGTTTTCTCTCGGATGAAGATTTCATGAAGTTGGACGAGACCGAGGAAGGGCTCAGGCTCACGTTGGCCTTGCTCCATAGAAATATTGATAAGTCTGAACAAAACGATGCGGCACTGGCGGTTACATTGGCCATGTGTCGTCTGAACTATATCGAAGAATTGGCACCCGTCTCAGTGACCCTGGCACGTCCTAAGCCGGTCTGTTCTCCCAGGTTCTTTGAGTATTTCCGTTCGCCAGTGCTATTTGAGGCGTCCGCTTACAGCTTCACCTTACCAAATGAAGCGGTCGATAAAATTCTGCCGGGTTCAAATCCTCAACTGGCCGAGCTCAATGATCAGGTAATGATCAACTATCTGGCAGAGCTGGATCAAGATCACATCACCCAGAAAGTCAAAGCTACGATCATCGATCAGCTCCCTTCGGGGAGCGTTACCGATGAAGCCGTGGCCCGGAGACTGCATATGAGTTCCCGCAAGCTGCAGCGGCAACTTCAAGGTGCCGGCACGACCTTCAACACGCTGTTGAATGAGATACGTCAGGATTTGGCCCGAAAGTATTTAACCGAAGAAGATACCAGCATAACAGAGATTGCATTTTTGCTGGGTTTTTCGGAATCCAGTGCTTTTTCAAGGGCGTTCAAACGGTGGCTGGGAGTTTCTCCGACTGAATATCGGAAGGCTTCTTGACAATTCTCGATTTCCTGTTCGCGATGGGCGTTCATTGCCCGAAACGAGGGGATAGGTTCGGAATCCTTACGGGGCGACAGCCGCTGAATCCTGCGCTCGACGAGGACCTCGCCGGTTCCGCCCAGCGTCTGAGGCATTGCCACGATCCACCGCAGAACGATTGCGGCAACGCTCATTTGGTTTCTGGCAGCACACCGATCAGGCAGGGACTGTTTTCATCCTTATCTTCCCTAATCACCGACCACAGCATTCCCAAGGCGCGCGCCGGCAACGCTATAATGGGAGCTGCCAGTTGACCGGCTAATATGGCTGCTTCGTTGGCCGGTATCTTTTTGACCGCCGGATCGTTGAGTTGCCCTTGAATCCGAAGCGGTGAACTGCGCCTGAATAGCCGTCGCTTGGATTCCGGTTTGATGACAATATCAAGGTTCCCGGAAGCCAGGTCGATGGATCCGAATCCGCGGGCGCGGACGCCCGGGGTGTCCAGGTAAAGAACTTGAATGGTGCCGACACCTTTATCAAAATCCAGACGTCCAGCCAGGCAATTCAGGTCCGTAAAAGCGTTTTGCGCCGGGGCGTTGAGCAGCAGGTCTAAGGCATCCGCGGCGATCATTTCCACGCCGCGCTGAATCCTGCCATTCTCCACGGCAACACCGAACTCGCCGGACAAATTGGCAGCCATCTCTTTGCTCGATCGGCCCCGGCTTTGTAAATCTGCCGCCAGGTTCAACTGGCCTTCCAGTAGGAGGGGCTTCTGCAGGTACGACAGGGTGTCATCGACGTCCAGATCTTCCACCAAAATTTTTAAGCCGGCCCGGGGCTCAGACCCGGTTGCGTCCAGGACGGATTCAAGCGACAATTGTCCCTGCCGATACCCTATTTCGGACGTCGCAATGCGCAGCTGACCTTTTTTTAACGCAACATCTAGGTTTGCAGGTCCGATAACGACGTCAGCGCCGACAACCCGGTCGGCACGAACCTTCAACGAAAAATCGGTGGATTGCAAAAGGTCCAGGGGCAATGGTTGGTCATTAAAAAAGGGAGCTTCAGCGGGCGCCGCAGCGGGTCGGGCCACAACCGTTTCGGGTTTGCCGTCCCTGGGGTAAAAACCGAAGTCCTTCAGATGAACGGTATGGGAGGACAGCCTGGCGTTCAGTTGAAACCGGGGATGATCGACCGGTTGACGAACGTGCGTCTCAAAGCGGGTTTCTCCCAGACGGGTTTCGCCCTTGAAAATGCGCGCCTGTTTCAATCCGGCATAGTGACCATCGATGGCAAGCGGACTCAAACGCGTCAGCGTCAGGCCGAACAGTGATCCCCATTTGGCAGGATCCGCCGCATTTGAGATCACGTGCAATTGCAAACCGCGGGGATCAACGTCCGATTCAATTTGACCGTCGATCAGAATCGCCAGGCCGCCCAACTCCTCGGTGGATAACCGGAACCGGTCGACCCAAACCCGGTTCTCGCCAACCGAAATATTGAAGTCGCCGGCAAAAAGAGGACTTTTTGCGGTATCCCGTTGAATAAATTTTTCAATCCAGGGACGGGAATCCGCTTGAAATTCACCTGCCAGTTTCAATGGCCCTTGCTGCCCAATGTTTTCAAGCGCTGCCTGCATCTGCACCAGGGGCTTTTGCTGCGGTCCGGCACGCAGTTTCATTATATCGACCGTTACCGAACCATCCCGGCTGCCAACCCGGGCTGTCGCCTCGAGCGGCCCCAGGTCCGGCAAACGCCAATCAGCTTGCAGCGGCAGGGCGGTTACACCCGGCGCCCGGGCAGTCAACCACAGATCAATATCGCG
>Ga0209671_1008584_pt1 | contig 10685 bp, 9 predicted proteins | sample WorMetHERISLAND2_2_FD_187401 | JGI IMG/M metagenome (GOLD analysis project Ga0209671, IMG submission 187401) | Marine gutless worms symbiont microbial communities from Max Planck institute for Marine Microbiology, Germany - Olavius geniculatus... | ecosystem: Host-associated > Annelida >...
GTCAAGTCAAGTCAGATGTGCTCAAGTCGACCGCCATCGACTTGGGGTCATTTTAGCCTCAAGTTGGGTCACGTTTCTTTATCTCAGCGACTCGCAGGTCTAACTGCTAGTAGACAATCTACCTTTACAGTACTGTAACTGCCTATAAAATATTGTGATTTTAATTCTAATTGACTTTAATTGTGTTATTTGTCCATCGGAATTTGTTCAAAAAGTTATCTGCTCACTGCAACTGTTTCAATCCAGCACTAAAACAACTCGATTAAACTGACCGACAGACTAACTGATCGACCGAGTGACTGATTGGCGATTGAGAAAACTGATCATACGTATTCTGCTTTCCGTGATTTGTCGCCACCGCGAATGACAACGCGTTCCATGTGGTCGACCGTTCTGTCGATGTACTCGAGGTCTTTGAGTCGCAGTTCCTCGTGAATTATTTCCATGTCGCGGACTGGGTCCACGTCACCTTCCACATGTGTCACTTGATCATCTTCAAATATCCCTGCAGACCATCACACGTTGACCACATCTGAATATTTACAATGTTGTCTTGTTTTGAACAAAAGAATCGCTGCTAGAATAAAACACCACCACCAAAAATAGTGCAACAAAAATTCAACACAGATTCATTACAACAGCCAGTTAATTTCAGTTCAGTACAGATAGGGATGCTGGTTATGTGCGAATATGCGATCGCATATGCGATTGCATATTTTGCCAAAATCCGCATATCGCATATTTTTCTGCATATAAAGACATTTCCAAAATCGCATATGCAAAAATTATATGCCGCATGTCCAAAAATTTGCATATTTTTGCACATATGCTGCATATTTCCGCATATGCAATCGCATTTTTCAGCATTTTTCTTGTCCAACGCTGTTTTAAGACTGTTAAATATTTTTGGTGGCAAACAATTACCGATATTTACAATTAGACGTTGAATAAATGCACTCGAAAATGTCAAACTGTGCAGAAAAGGCCTATTAATGATCATGATCATGATTCTCCGTAACTAAAAGTTGCATATGCCGAAAATATGCAGAAAAATATACCATATATGCCGCATATATGCGCCGCATAATTTGCCAAATTCCGCATTTTCCCGCATATTTTACCTCAAAAAGTTCTGCATAATTTAAGAAAATTCTCCACTACAAACCAGCATCCATAAGTACAGACTACAAATATTTGTACAGCAGAAGGATGTCTGTGTCACACTGCACCCCGGGGTCCAATGACACACTAAACCCGCAAACCACTGAAAATGACCACATCAGAGCCAAATAATTAAATAACCCTGACCGTAGTCCTCCCCACCATGGTCAGCCACCTTGCCGTGGTGATGGGGCTTTGCACTGATGACCCGAAAGATTTCTAAAATCTGGAGGTGAGGAGCTAACTAAGAGCTGACCAAACCCGTGAGAGAAGATTGCTACACGTTACCAGTGCTTTTGTGCTGGTTTCGGCTTCAAAGCCGACTACGGCTTTATAGCCGCTACCTGTAACCAATGTAACCAAAAGGGTTACATTCAAAGAAGCGCATTGGGCCGAGCTGATACGGTCTCAGCACTGGGCAGGTGTAAAAGCCTGTCCACCCCGGAGATAAGGTAAGGTAAGGTAAAGGACCGTAGTCCTAACCTAACCCTAACCCTAGCTCCATATTCTTTGGTCAGAGAGTCTGCATGACCTGTATGCTCCACACACTCGAGAAAGCTGCCCCTCAGTGGTTTGTGAGTCCAGTGTGGTCTGATACAGTGTTTTTTTGGACCGCAGCCTGATAGCAAAATTACAACCAGTATGTTTTGATGTCACACCTGCATATGTGATCAAAGTCTGGACTTAAAAACCACAAATCTGGTTCCGGATTCTGAACCAGATCGCCAACAAACATTTGGTGCTTGGACCAATTTCAACCTCTCCACAACATTTTGTCAAAAAGCTGTTCGTAATTTGTTAAGATACACTGCAAAGTGACAGTTCATGCTGCATTTCTACTGGCAAAAGATCCTAGCTGATGTAGTACTGGCAAAAGTGTCTAAATCACCATCAATGCTTAACAGATAAAACTGAGCACTCTATGTCTTGCCATTCGAAGCACATTTGTAACAATAGCATTATAGCAACCATGACGTTAAAATACTTGATCAGTTCGTGTCTGTAGCTGGAAAGATGGATGGAAAAATTAATGGATGGACAGATTTTGAGCATGAAAACATATCTTATTATTTATTTGTTTACAGTGGTGGTGGTCAGTGCCTCTAGTTAATTATTAAGCTGTCATAAGTAACAGTTAAGTCGCACAGCTTCGCATAAATATCACTGCACGATGTACATATATAATTGATATAAATTTCTGATAATAAATTTTTCACTACCAAAAATAACAGTTTTGTTATTGAGAGTTGTAAAAAATTAACACGCAACTCATGCCAATATGGAAAAGACAGACAGTGTGCATAAAAGACTCTGACAATTTTAGGGGTGCATCGGATCCAAGCCAGACTCAAAAACGACCAGATAATCGGAAATCTAACCAAATGCAGATCTGGTGTACCCCTGGACATTTTATTCCAACAAAATCCACCTTGTTGTCCGTAGTGAGAGACATTAACAGTGGTAACTCACGCATCATGTGAAAGACCGCATCACAAGCTCGTATGTGTGACAGGAATGCATTGCCAAGCCCCTGTCCCTCGTGCGCACCTTTTACCAGACCGGCAATGTCGACCACGTTCAGGTACGATGGCACCTTACTGTCAAGCACGGAAAACATCGTTATCATTATCAAACGTCTCATTGTGCTGACTACTGTAATGTGACTTCACTGTTTAAGCTTATTGTTACGTGTCCTTGTAGTCTTAGGACTTAACGCCACGCTAAAGTTTATTCGTCCTTCATCATCATCATCATCATCATCACTGGCACAACTAAACACACACATCAGCCAAGTGCCAACGTACTGTGCGGCCATCTACCTACGTGCAAAGTTGTGCATCTCCAACTTTAGCGTTTAATCTTGCGAGCTAAAAACTGGCACGACGGTTACGCCTGCCCTGAGAAAGCTTCACACCAGTTCACATTTATCTACACCTAATGTTTCTGACTTAGAACCCCATACAGATTACAGAACAGATGGATCTCACATCATTTTACAACAGATTACCCAAACAGAGTACACTTACCATATTAAGTGATGTGTACAACGTCAAAATCTATTACAATCATTAAGACATAATAACACTTTTATCCAAGATACAGCAGGCTAGAATTTAGTAGAACAAAAATGACAAGTGAAATGAGAAAAAGCACGAGTGGAGAAAAAAATGATACCTCGGTGGTTTAAAGTAGTCACAGAGAAAGTCAAATCTCTGATCTGGTACTGACACACGACCTGCAGACAGTCACAGACAACATTTGTAGTTGCCGCAAAACTGAAAAAAGGCAACTGCAACAAAAAATATGCTGAGACTGAAAGTGTGCCGGATAAAAATACAGTAACAAGAATCTGCTATGGTCACAGCAGACAGTAATTAACAATGATGGGGTTGCCAAAGCCCTACTTAAGACTACCCCCAAAACATTGGCCAGTAAAGAAGTAAGTAAGCAAGTTAGTAATATGTATAGAACATCAACTGTAAATAACTTGGAATGCATTCAGTGTGATAATATAACAAAAAGTATAGAAATGTTTGAGATGGGATGTGAAGGTAAACAGAGAATATACATTCCTGAGTCCTGTGCCGATGCTAGTACATTTGTATGCACAGGCCAAACCACCTCCAATCAGTGACAAGCCAAATGACAGCGGCAACAGTAAGCTACAAGTTTACAACTTCATATTATTGCACATTTCAGTTTTCTTTAAAAAGTGCCATTGTCCCATAATGACAATAATAACAATCATCATCATCATCATCATCATCATCTCGTAAATTAAACTCTGATAAAACAATCAAATGAATTATATGGAGTAATTAAAAACGAATCAGCAAGAAAAACTCCTACTTTCGTTGGGATCTATTGTACAAAAAGGAAAGTTTTCTGCAGCGGCCTGGCTCTTTGTCAACACGTTGAAGAATGTCGACTTTCTACAAACAGACGACCAACTAATCAGACACGCAACGTGCAACATGAGCCACCACCAGCTCAAGCACAAACTCATATTTACTTATTCAAGCTATATCATCCACAGCCAGTCTCCATATGCATTTCAATTTCATGTTATATCTCATCACAAACACTAGCAAAGTTCCGGCCCTACTGGTCAATGCTGTAACGAGTTAATTAGGCACAAAATGCACTAAAATGTAAATTATTTAACAGAATTATAAGTTTGTATAACAACTTGCTAGCAAATTAGAATTTATGCCAAAGTGTGCTCCACATACAAAGATGCAACGACTTAGATGCAATGCCAATGACTGACAGCAGAATCAACAATCGACTGAACAAATGCATTCACCCATCGATTAGATGTGTTTTAATCTCATCAGCCAGCTATTTTGTTTTCAGCATAAAATATTTAATACCTCAAAATTATTAAACCACGTCGCACCCTCTGTCAAACTGATGATGCAAAGGTGAGCCATCTGATACAAATTATCGCCATATAATGTAACAATCTGAAGCATCTGTGTTTCACACAGTAGTGCGTTGACATAAATTAGGCGAGGTGGTAAATGAGTGCACCATACATAATAATATTGTCTTAGCCATCTTTCTGCCGAAAATTATTAAAGTTGGCGGAAATTTGACAAAGTTATGCCAAAAACAATTCTGACTGTTTTTTGAGACACGGTGTAGATATGGTAACTAGATATGGTAGCAGTAATTTTACACATTACTTTTGTTTGCTTAGTCAGTTACTGCAAACATTGCTAAGGTCCAAAATTGCGACTAATGTGCTAATTTGTCATTAAGAAACTACTCAACTACTCTAACAATTTTTAAATGTCAAACTATTTTAGACAAAACCAACTGCAAAAGCAAATGTGTAACACGACAAGCGATTTGACTGGTCTGAATCGTAGTATGTCAAGCAACCAAAAATATTTCTGAATCAGAGAAAAAATGCAGCATAATTCAGTGAGAAAACGCACCCTACATTAGGAAGTCCAACAATACCACATTTTAAGTTGGTTCCCAGACGACCAAGCAAAACAGGCTGATCAGGTTGATCTTGCTTCTTCCTTGGTGGCATTCTCACCTAGCAACAGAACCAACTGCAAAATTAACTGAAAAAAAATTTCTGCCACTACGACAAACCATACATATATAACATATATGAAAAAACTGACTATGCTTAAAAGCAAAGACTATATCTGTCATAAAAATTCACTGCAGATAGCAAAAAGTGACCGCTTATTTGCCATAAATTTCCTCAAAAGTATCATTTCACTGTTAAATAAGTCACAGAAATCTATGTAAAGTAAATGCAAAAATTAAAGCTAAAAAAATAACGATAAATTGAGAAAAAAAAAATTTCCACATTAAAAAATTGCAAATCTACAAAATTTTGGCCTTACTCTAATCTATTATCACAGTTGCTGTGCCTGACATATGCATGGTCTCTGGTAATTCATATTTTATGAAAACTAAAGTGGGGTTTCCATGCAACGCTATGTACTCATGCAACCAATATAACGCAAGAAGACATGCTGCACCTGCTTCTATATTGATTGTGTTTTTTTGGCTTTCCGGAAAGGTGCAGTGTTTTGTTGTGGTCTTGACATGGACCTTTCCGGGTTGACAGTAAAAAAGAACGCTGTTGACCCAAACCAGATGTCGCCACTAGAGGTGAGCAATTCGACTGAAAACAAATCCGATTTGATTTGATTCGAAAAAATTTTGATTCGATTCGATTCACTGGCTATGGCATCATAGCAAAAAAGCAAGTGTTGGGGAGCAGTTGCAACCCCTAAATTTTTGACCGTCGCAAAAATTGTCAAAGATTTACTCATCAGAAAATGTTCATCCGAAAAATGCAAAATCTGGGGCTGAAAACCTTCATTTTATGGAAATTTTGGAGAAAAGTTAAATGTTGAGCACCTATAATGTTTTCTGTTGAAAATTTGCAATATTCTGTTGTAATTCTATAAGCGGTGTTAACTGTGTATTAATTTAGAGCCTTTGCGCACCGAACATTTCGGTGCCATGCTTTGTGACTGGCACATTATTAAAATTACTGTATTTTGCATATAGTTCGAGTTAAAATCATAAGTTGGCAAAATAAGAAAGTTGGCAAATCTGGGTTTACAATATTAGTAACTTCTTGCTGCACTTAGTAGTCGTCGTCGTCGTTATCCGTTGTCATTGTCATTGCATGACGTCATTGTAGGCCTACGTCGTCGTCGTGCATTGTCGTGCATCATCGTATGTCGTGGTCATCATACGTCATCGTCCTGCATCGTCGTCGTCGTATATCGTATCTGCATGTCTTGTCACGCATTGCGTCGCACTTCGTCATGCATTATTGCATGTGATCGTCATTGTATGTTGCCGTTGTGCATTGTCGTCCTCAACTGACAAAGCAGACCATTGTTTTCTGAGTAAATGTCTAGACTAATTCGCAATCAGAAATTAGGCTATTGTCTAAGCCTATGCAGAGTGTGAACTGTGAAAAAACTCACAGCAGCAGCTTTCAAATGACTGCCGCCTATAAAGCGTCCGCTGAGCAGTTAATTATGGAGCGAATGATTGAGAAACTCAACAAACTTCATGACTGGTAATGTACGTGACAACTGCTATCCGCACATCCATCTTTTACTCACACATCCGCACTTAGCAGCTGCAGATTTTATCTGCCTTTTACCCATTGCCACATCCGCACATCTGCAGATTTGCACCTCGGCTTATTACCCATAGCTAGTGACGGATTTATAATCAAAATACAAACTAAAACCACGCCAAATCAAATCTAAACATCTCTTGAAACTATTAACACTGCATGCTGATACAACATCATCAGGTAATGAGTTCCATAGCTTAACTAATCTATTTACAAAAAAATGTTTCCGGAGATCGTATTTGCATAACTGGGGAAACAATTTGTATCTATGACCACTGGTATCATATCTCTTTTCTAACACTGATTTATACTGCCACTGTAACACAAAATTGGTATCATACTTATTATTTACATATAGATAAAATTGAAAAAGTCCAAATGAGGGCAACAAAATTAATTAGGGGTCTTTCAAGTCATTCTTATGAAGAAAGATTACGTGTTTTGGAATTACCAAGTTTACACTATAGGCAAGAGGATATGATTCAGTTATGTAAATAGTTTAGTTTTGGTTGATATTCCTGTAGAAGCTATCTACTTCGGGCGAAAATAAAGGCCTTTGGCTGGCTTCCGGATATCCATTGATGATGATGATGATGATTGTGATTCCCTGCAGTTCGGATATACCTTCCGTAAGGGCCTATACTACATCATATGCATGGAATAAGTCAACTAAGGATATCAAAATGACGACCAATCAGTGAGCCTCATCCCAAAATGGGATCGCAGGATTACAAATTTCTCAATCCCGGATCCCATGATTGAAAATTCTATCCCGGGATTGCAATCACTATCCACAGCCTCTTTAGGCTACTGTAGGTTATGAGCTATAATAGATATCATGCAGCATCTTGAAAACTGATAGGGTGTTTACACGATCCAGAAAACGTCCAGCAAACTTCCAGCAAATGTATTCAAAATACACGTGAATTGCTGGACGTTTGCTGCCATATGTTATACCAAGTGTCTAGAGAGCCGACCATCGGCCCTCTAGACTGCGTACAAGAGAGCCGACAGTCGGCCCTCGTACTAGAGGGCCGACAGCTGGCCCTCATGCCGACAGTGGCCCTCTAGTACGCAGCCAAGAGGGCCGACAGCAGCAGCCACCAGCATTAGGCATAAATTAGAAAAGTGGCGCTAGTGTTTCGGGTTAGTGTATACCTCAAGATTAGTGTTAGAGTTATGGTTAGGGTTAGTTATTGCAGCTTATTCAGTTTTGTTAGCTATCAAATTTTTAGCGTGCAAATTAAGGGATAATGTGAGAGCTGCCTACTTAATCTGAAATGCCAGAACAACCGTATTTTTATTTTGCAAGTATATACAGCTTTATTTACAGAAAAAGTATGCAGGTCACAAAAACAAACAAGAAGGGGCTCTGAACCATGCAGAAATCTCTGCAAACTAAATGTCTATCAAACTCACAAAGACGTATACAATCAGGTACATTCAGGGACCAAACAATTACTTCGTGCAGAGTCTCCGGAACTTCGTTGATGTGGACATGGACCTCGAAGTCAGGTGGCGCTTGGATTCTGGCGGTCGATGAGTTCAGTCGCCACGAAACTGGTGAGCTCGTCGTTTCCAACTGTCACGGACGCTGGATCAGAAATCTCTCCAAGATTACTTCACACTTCACAGCTGTCCGTCTTCACGTGCAGGAGAACAGGAATCAGTACGTCGTTTCCCTATCTTCACCGCGTTGTCATGTACACCATGTATATCGAGTGTACAGTTCCTTTATCACTTACCAGTGATAAAAAACTTTGATCTTCTTCATCAGAACGAGGACTTCACCGTCTCTCAAAGCACCACGTACTATACCACTGAGTCCGACACACAAAGAAGGGTCAGTCAGTACGACAAATCGACTTCGCCAGAATCTCGATGCGGATGAATCCATGATTCAGGGCAAGTGTCCCAGAACTAAACACTTCGCGGTAAATTCACGTAGTGAAGCGGATGATTGACAACGGACTACATACACTAAATACCAGATGTAAACAAAAGAATCGAGGCACCTGCGGGCCAAACTAAATATTGACAAATTAAAAAACTATCTGAACTGATACGGACGTAGGCTAGGAGTTCCTGACAGATATTTCATACAATTATGTAGCCACAGATTTACACCCAAATTAAGGTTGCAAAATTGGTTATGAATTTGAATCTAGTGCTGCCAGGCTTGACTGGCTGACTGGTATGAAGGCGTGATACCTTGGCATTGTACCTTGCTAAGGTTGACCTCATCAGTGGCCAGCTGTCGTGAGGGCGTCTGTCTGCGGCAGTATGATGGGTTCTCATACTGCCAACCCATCATACTGCCTGCCGTAGGCAGTCTCTTACGACAGTGTATGTCGACTGTCGGCCCGAGTACGAGGTAGTACGAGGGCCGACTGTCGGCTCTCTAGACACGGCGTATGTTATAATAGAGCTGGACGTTTGCTGGATCGTGTAAACACCCCATGACGCAACCTCTGACAAAAACATAAGCAACAGTCAACGTAACGACGAAATGTGTGAATAAATGTACCCCGACGAAAACGTTCCAAATGAATCAAATACCTTTGACACTAAACTAATAACTTTGCATACGATATTTGCGAAACACACTTCTCCCCTAACGGGAAATAAAGAGCAATGCACTTTGGTTAGAAATTGAAATACCAAGTACGTAACCCATTAAGCGGTTACTGAAAGATGCACCAGTCACCACCAACGCTTTCAAGTTGGCAACGCTCCGACGTTCACCACTCACTCACCGATTGTAGATAGTAGCTGTTTGCTCATAATCCGCAAATACTCTAACGGGAAGAACCGCAATCCTTTACGAACCGGCAACCGACCGTTGAAGAAGCCTAATTCTTAGTATATGTTCTTCATTCTTTGCCAACGGGCAAACACCAGTATTGACTTTGATTCCTTGTTTGCTTGCTTGCTTGCTTGTGGTAGTCCGTCGATGTCGACGATGACGTGCACAGGTAGTGGTATTGTCATTGCGGTCTTTGATGGACGCGTAAATGACTGCGGAGACCGAAATCAGAAGCGCAGACTCTACCACATTGAGGACAAGCAGGTCCGACTCGAACTGCCTGGGCAGCGGCATGTCTGCGAGCATGACGATCAATTGCCGCTTGATCGGAGGCTGCTGCAAAACTCTCCAGACCCGTAGCACATGTTGACCTCCACGAATCCCTGTCAGCTGCAAGTTGTTCGAGATCTGCTTTAGGGATGTCACACTTCCGTAAAACTGACTTGATGTGGTCGGAGAAGCGCAACTTTGGACGACCTACTGGCCTCTGTCCAGTGAGCAGTTCGCCATACAGTAGGCGACGAGAAAGCCGGTTTGAGGGCACACGGATGATCTGGCCTAGCCAACGAAGTTGTTTGTTTTTGCGGCACTAGATGCTCGATAGACTCAATTTTTGCTGTATTGCTCGTATCTCTAGGCCTATGTGTGTTTTCCTGTGCCACCAGCGAATGCCAAGAATACTCTACAGGCAGCGGATGTGGAAGGCTTTAAGCATCCTGATGTGTCGTCGATATGGAATCCAACTTTCAGATCCATATACGCCTTGCAGAATAGAGATGCAGATGGCTTTGAAAACTGCGACTTTGGTAGACACTGTCAGTGTCAGGTCGTGACTGAAAAACTCACGGCTAGCGAGTCGATCGAAAGCTGATGAAGCCAGGTTTATTCACTGCTGTATTTCGTTGGTCAGATCACAGCCAGGTGTAAGCTAGTATAGGCATGCTGCCAAGGTATAGGTGAACTGCTGAGTCGTAGGGCCTAGTTAGTGTATCACCATTGACTGTAAAAAATGCTGCGGAGATGACGGGTCTGGACATAGCCAGAGCCTAATGCGAGCGAGAATCTCTGTCTTCTTTGTGTTAATGG
>Ga0209671_1008593_pt1 | contig 10681 bp, 4 predicted proteins | sample WorMetHERISLAND2_2_FD_187401 | JGI IMG/M metagenome (GOLD analysis project Ga0209671, IMG submission 187401) | Marine gutless worms symbiont microbial communities from Max Planck institute for Marine Microbiology, Germany - Olavius geniculatus... | ecosystem: Host-associated > Annelida >...
ATACCAAATGCCAAATCTTCATTAATTCTGTCTATTATACAATCATTTGTTATTGTCTGCTGAATTAATGCCAAACTGGTACTGGTACGTTTTCGTCTGTTATGCCTACTGCCAAATTTGGAGAATAATGCTATAATGTACCAACTGCCAAGACTGCTGAATTAAAATGTTTATTGCAAATAAGGTACTACAAAATGTCAAATTTGTCTTATTCTTCGATATAACCATACATCACATAACATGATACCAGCCGCACCAACTCGTAAGTTTAATTGTAGCAAACTTTTAGAAACATTTTATTATTTGTTTTTACAAAAACGCTATTTTTAAATCTTTGTTTTAGTTTTCATTTTTAAACATATTTTAACTTAACAAGGCTTAATTAAGCAAATAAGGGGTTGCAAGACCGCGGCATGCTTAGTAATCTATGATTTGTTTCACGTCCAAAACGGGTTATTTACTTACTCAATTACTTCTACAGTTTTTTGATCGGTGATTATGGAGGGAAGCTAATTTAATGCATAGCTAATTGGATTGTCGGTATCTGGAAAAATAGGCTCAAAGGTCACTTAGTCTTGGATGTGTTGTGCAGCATGACGTCTTAGCCAGTAGGACGTCGGTTACATATAAAAAATGTAAACATTGGATTTTCCATAGCTGCCTATAGGCTCCGGCAAGGTGAAGGCTACAGCTAGATTTTGCTCCCGAGCAGTATAGCCTGGGGAAAAATTGAATATTAAGTAGGCCTATTAGTATGCATCATAAGCTATTGAGCAATGATAGGTTTTTTTATTAAGTAAGCAAGTAGATTAGTACATTGTGAACTATGTAAATATTTGAATAGTACTAAAGTAAGTAACAAAGGAGGAAGAAAATTACTAACGTATATTTATATGTAACTGTGCTATATAAGTAAGTAAAGTAATGTATTAGTAGATTAGGAAGTTTCAAGATCCAGGTGAATTGATGTTCTACATGTTTTTGTGCTATAGCACTGGCGTATTACAAACGTACGTAAGTAAGTAAATAAGTAATTAAACGTAAGTAAGTAAGTTAAACTACGTATTAGCTGATTATGCTGATTCGGTTCTACGCCGAAGTGAACGTTTTTTGTAGATTAGTTTTGTCTTACAGCAAAAAGCATTCGCTATTTCACTGATTATGTTACTGTTTTGGCTATATAAATTTCGGATTTTGGCGATAGATTTTGGCCTATTTGATGCATTTCATTTCTATCGTTTTCGGCATGTACTATTCTTATTTTGGCAATATATTCTGGTCTTTTTTGAGTCACTGCATTTCTATCGTTTAATTCGGCATATACCTTTCTGATTTTGGACACATATTTTGGCTTATTTGCAGTTAAATATTTTTCGGCATGTCTAATGCTAATAAATCAAAAAAAAATATTTAGGCTACTTGACGCGTTGTTATTAAATCATCACGCAGCATGTAAGCTTAACACACAACACCAATGATATAAATGTCATTTAGCAACATAGGCATTAGTAGTTAAGTTTAAGATACAGTTAGACAAGCCCGTCGAGAACACAAACGAGGCTAAGAAAACTTCGTCATATGAATTTCTTTCTGTTTCAAATTGTGCATTCTGGTGTAGGCTTACTTGATATTTTTTTAGCAACGGCAAGAATCACAAAACAAGACAGTGCCGGAATAACTTACCTTTTCCCTTTTCTCGACGGGCCTGCAGTTTGATAACTTACACAATTTTGTAGTGTTCTGAATAATGAAGTTACACATAAAAGACGTACATACAGTAGGCCTATAGAAAAAGATACATGTACATCAACAGAAAAAAACGATAATATAGTTTAATTGTAAAAAAATCAAAAAATATACATAGTAGCTGGAATGATAGGTCTACATATAAAAAAGAACATAAATGCGTTACAGTAACAACACACCTAGGTCTACATTTTGGTGTCCAGCGGTCTTAACAATAGTGTCCTGCGGTTTTCAGACAGTTGGGTTATATGACGCTGTGCTATTAAATAGTTTTTCCTTCATTCATTGTTTTTTTTCTGTATTAAAAGTTATAAAAATAAATAAAACACAGTCTAAGAACAATTACTGTCGGTCGAAATTGTTCATTTGGATCTCCTGCGGTCTTTACAAGAGTGTCCTGCAGTTTTCAGTCATACCCCAGCTAAAGAGCGTCACTGCCCGTTGACCAGTACCAAATTTTACTGCTTAGTGACAGAGGCACGTGTGTGAACAACTTGCCCAAGTCGTTACCTGACATTGTCCTAGCTTGGAGTCGAACCGGGGACCCCGCGGTCACCAGCCCGGCCCGTTACCGTTACACTACCACCAAGGCACACTGCAAACTGATTCCCCAGGTTTCAGCACCGATGCTATCGCACGTTGTGTGAGCTTTGATCAGATCACTTGTTAACACTCAGTGTCACCAATAAACACAACAAGCTTTGGAATTTGGGCTTTACTCAACTGCACTTGCAGCAGCCTGCAAACAATCTGTGTATTTGTAACAGTGAAATAATCGACGCGTTGGCATTGAGCAAACTAGAATAAAAATATAGAAGCCCTCAGAAGGCACAAACCTTTCATTTTCGGTTCCAGATTCGCATCATGTTCCGTTCAAGATACACTCTGGGGTCTCTCAGTGAATGTCTGCTGCGGTGTTAATTTCATCCTCAATACTGGCAAGGTGCCGTCCAAGAGATTTCACCAAAATATGCTTAGCCTACGTTCACAAATTGTTGAGAAATCCGATGTACAGACAAAAAGACAAACGGACACAGGTGACAACGTGGGGCTGATAACATGCTTGCCTCGGCCGATGAAGTAACGAAAAAACCATAGATGTAAAAAACGTTTTTTTTTATTTTGCTCAACGTTTTTTTTATTTTTTTAAAAACGTGCATTGAAAATCCAATTAAAGGCTTTGTGAAGCACTTTTGGGACCACAGAAATAAATTAATAGATCAAAGTGATGCAGTTTACTTAGTTAGTCCAAATATACTAAATAAAAAGTTTTGTTAACCAGTATATTTAGTTAGTTTAATGCTATGGTCTTATGACATCACAGCTAAGTTGAAATTAAATGAAGTTCTCTCTATCTAAACTATAATTCCAGGTATACTGCACTTACAAAAAACACTAGGCATTAGACAAGAAGCTGAACAAATTATGGCCAACGTTTTTTATTCAACGTTTTAAACGTTTTTTTATTCTTGCCACGTTTTTTACGTTTTTTAACGTTTTTAAAAAATTTTTCTTGGAACGTTTTTTACATCTATGGAAAAAACAACGGCTTCTAAACACTAAAGAGGAATACTACTGCATCATTGTTTCTCTGTTCTGATATTATTTGGAGAAAAAGCATTCTCTTCCAAAAATATCTGGGAGAATAGCATTCCCCCTAGACTACACCACTGTCCAGACCAATCGAAACTATGCTGCTATGGGCTGAGACGAGCCTAAGAGCACTGTACATTTTTGTCAACGAATGCTAAATATACACAATAACTTTTCTACACTTACAATAATCAAGTGACATGCAGATATGCAACAACTACTAAATATTATACTGTATAAAGGTACACTGTTATTTCAACATCAATCAATATATATACAGGGTGGCGAAAAAATGAAGTGAAATTTTTTTTCACTTCTCATACATGTAGAAAACCAATGTAACTAGTTTTGCCGGCTGAGAAATTTCTGCTGGAATTTTTCCACAAATTCCCAAAAATAGCAGTAAATGGTGCCAAAAAATTTCAGTGTCACTGTCAAGAAAAAATTACTTATATAATTTCGCTGCAAAAACAGAACTTGAAAAACGGGAAAATGTTGCATAAATTACTGAGCTGCGCATTGTTGCAAGTTTGTCAAATTGCACAGCACTAAGAACAGACCAATTCTCAGATCCAGTGATGTAGATTACGACATTTGTAACCCATGTGAGAATCTTTCAATGTCATATGAATGATATCCGTTGGATGCCAAATGGCTTTGCCGTTGGGGGTAATTACTAACTTTTCTGGAGATTATGACCATAATTAGGCCTACACTTGGTCACAGCTGTCTGGCTGATGTGGCCTAAAAATCCAGTTGCAGTGTCGCGAAAAAGTGAGGAACTGCAAAATGTTTTATCAGAGTGTCACTTCACGACATGCCAGTTAATGTTACACAACAGCTCAGAAACAAAGTGACACACTGAACTGTACCCATATGAGAACTACAATAAAGACATTGCAGCATAAACGACTAGATGCAAAGAGTTTTTTTTTGTAAAACTTTAAAAGCAAACTGAAAGCTAAATTAATGCTTTTGAGGATACAACAGATATTTTAGAGATGGTTTTTAGGGACAGAAGGCACTGGAAAGTGGAACAGACATACATTTTTCAATGTTCTCAGCAGTGCAAACCAGCCCTTTCTATCAATGCTGTCAGGATCATCAATTTTCTTAACTAATTTACTCAGAGAATTTAATTCACAGTTTGATCCAGAATATTTGTATTATTTGAATCATTTCCTATGCATCCACCCCAGTAAGCATTCCAAGTTTCTTACCCACTTGCTTACATATTTACTAGTCACGCATAAGACATGAGCTGTCAGTCATTGACAAAAGTCTATATGTCCTAGTTGTTATATAAAAATACAAACTTTAGACCTCCGAAAAATATCTACATTACATAGAAAAATACATCAGCCCTGTGCTCACATTATGCGGCCGTCCCCTCCCCCCCAAACAAAAAATGAGACAGTGCACTATAATAGCACCAAGGTTGTTAACTGTCTTTGACTGAAAAATGCTAAACGTCTCGCTTTGCTGCCAAACTGCCTCAAAAATGCCAAATCTGATATATCTGGCATCTGAAAATGCCAACTGGAAACCCTGATTAGGACAGCCACATACTTAGACTGTGCAGTACAGCATTAACTACAGATGTACACGAGAGACTTGATAAATAAACATAAGATTAATAATACACATGGCATGCACTAGTGAAAGATGACAAGCTCATAGCTGACGTGGCTCACTGCGCTGCAAGCCGTGCTGCAGACAGACAGACAAACCCTGTCACAGACATCTGTCTCACAATAAAGGTCGCTTATACCCACTGGCAGATCATGCCCCCCCTTCCAGTCACTTTCAGTGGCCAGTATGAACACATTTTTGAACTCTGCATGCTGCTTTAGAGAGTAATACTGCATATGACTGCCATTTAACGCTTCCAGGTCCAGGAGGGTTCACCTCCATGAGCCCCTGACTAGGGGCTCTGCCTCGATCCTGCTGCGGGCTAAGTCTCCAGACCACCTTTATAGATTCATGCTACTGTGTTTGCAATGCCCCCCCTTTTTCAGCTTCTGGATCCACCAGTGCTTTCAGCTTACATCGTGAGCAAAACAAAAAGCCGTCAGCGTACTATGACAATATGCTGCCAAACTGGGCTGGTATGTGTGTTGGAGCTGAATAAAAATAAACTCATTTGGTAACAGTTTTGACTCAGATTACAAAAAAAAAATTCATCACAGGCTATAAAAACCGAAAAACTTCAAATTTAAGCTGGATACAGAATAAATACAGGATTCCTAATACAGGCCGCGGGTCAAGGCAACTTGTACTAACAGAAGCCGAGTCCCATTTAAAAGCTGCATGCCAGATTCTGGCAGTGCATTAAAGGCAACCTGTACTGATAGAAGGTGGGAGCTTCTATTCAAAGTTTTACGGTATTAACTACTTTACAGTGATGCACATAACAACAGGTCCCTTGTCAAACATCTGCAATGCACTTTCACTTCTCAGAAAGAAAGTTTATGAACTTCAGAAAACTACATGTTAAAATACAAAAATGTTGGAATGAAGCAGGATTGTTCAATGGCAAATGTGATACAGATGAACTGCAAATAGTTGGAGGCATAACCTTAGCACACTGGACAAAGTTCATGAGTTCAACTCCTGGTCGGGTTGCTATCAAGTAGTTATTACTTGGACCGGTGACTGGACAGGTAAACTATCCCAGTATATAATGAACCACCAGGTCAACTCATCTTTCCCTCTGCCTCTTGGGTTGGTAAATCAAGTACTAGCCTGTCTGGCTGGGGTCAAGGCCGGGCATGTTCACCCATGTTGGGTGATAGGTAACACTATGTGATGCCATATGGCAGGTGATGCTCCATAGCTACTAAATGGGCCATTATACACGACCTTTGAACTGCTGATTCACAAAGGACAGACAAGCTCCTTGACCGACTGCCAACCATCTCTGGTGGACTATCAGATTCAACAGGCACTGAATGTATACAAATTGCATGCTAACAAGGCCACAATATTCGACATTTAGAAGAAAACTTTCTCTAACGTTAAAAAACTCAATAGTCTCAGTTGAAAATGAAACACTGCACAACAGCTGAGCTAGTCTGAGACAGGCTGCAGTAAAAACTGATGAGGAAAGACGATGACAACAACGAAGACAACACAGTTGTCAACACTGTAGTTGTTGTCAATGGTGTAGTAGTAGTTGTTGTAGTTGTAACTGTTGTTTTAATTGTTGTCGATGTTGCATCAGTTGTAATGTAGTATTCAGAGAGCCCGTGAATATCTAGAGATGACAACTACAACGTTGTTGTTGTCATTGTTGTAGTTGTTGCCAGTGTTGTAGTAGTTGTTGCTGTTAGTGTTGTAGTTTCCAGCGAGCCTTCTGTCTGTGGATGTCTCCAATGAGATTCCATGCACAGCACAGACCCAGCAACTGCAATGTGCACAAATATACATCAAGCAACATATCAAACAATTAGCCCCGCACGATTCTGCATTTGACTTGTCTACACATCGGTTTTACAACGATGCATATAAGTGAAGTTCATATAGTCTTGCAACACAAAAGAACTAAGCCAAATATCAAAAACTCAGAGCCCAAACGAATCCAGATATTGTCCTATAGTTCAAGAATCACCGCTAATTTGCCAGCTCCCATAGTAAATAGCAGAGACAGACTTAAAAAAGAGAGTTCTCTTCTAACTTTGAAGGCCTCATGACCTTGATATTGATCAGGTCACATGGCATAATGTCATGTAGCACTCATCGATCTCTAGCTTATTCAGTTTTAAAGCAATTCAGGTGAATGGTTTTGTTTAATTGATGTGTAATTGTACGATATTAGTGTCAACAGTTGATGCATATTCATGAGATACGATTGTGCTGCGTCACTGGCCTGTGCCATTTGCTCTGATGCTGTACTGAATTGCTTGTGCTCTAACCATCACCAGTAACAACACTACCTACCCATGGAGGGATGGCCAAGCTGAGTTGACCCAGCTGGCTTCATCGAACACCAAGACCTCTACGAATGGTCATCACCTCTGTACTAACCCAGTTAAACACCTGAATAACTTCGCTGATGTGACCCAGGCTAAGACGTTACTGCTAAGCTAAGCTGCCACGTGGTATACAAGTTGACAATGATGATGGAATGCTGAAAAAGTTATCGGCATTAGACAATAACTCTTTATTGGTACCTACTACCAACATCAATTACAGGCTAGCATGTCAACACCAGATAAACTATAACTTATCATAGAAGGTGACATTTTAACTAGGGCTGTATCAAAGAGTAGTTTTTACTATTCGGCCAAATAAGAATAACTCATGACATTGTTCAGCCGAATACAAACAGAATACAAATAGTTGATGTAAGTTCAAACACACTGCCCTGGTTTCACCGCAGTGTGGCAAAAATTTTTCAAACCAGACATTTTGTAATCTGTATCCATGTCGAACGAATGATACAAACAGGTTACGGACATTAACAAAACGTGACAGTGATTCACAACAGATTCCTGACAGTGAGCAAACTAAATAATTGAGGAAATGCCATAAAGCATCATGTATCGTGTAGGTGTTATGCTAATGCTGAGACACAGTCTATCATGCTAAAAGCAGGTACAACGAGCGGTGATGACATCGTGCTCATTATTCATATTCGGCCTGTTCTTAGCATTGCTATTCGGCTAAATACGAATACACTATTTGGCCTACTATTTGGACTGAATAGAATACAAATAGAATATTCAGTATAGCCCTAATTTTAACGAATGTTTTGTGACAAAATGCTGTGCTCAATGAAGTTATTGCAAGCACACTCCAAACTAAAAAACATTAAATTTTAACAAAGTCCCAGCAACAAAAAAGCAATAAGACAGTCATGAACTGTTACCAGTACAACGGCAGCTCCGACTACAACTCCGGCAACGGGAATCATGTATTGCTGAAACCATTCCTCTCCCTTCTCCAGACAACCTTTCACGTAGATCACCTTACTCGACTCTACGTCTAGCCGGTCCTAGACCACAACACCAGAAATGTTAGGTCCTCAAGGCCAAGGTGGTACCAAGGCCAAAACTTTGGCCTCGGCCTCAAAACCATGGCCCTGGCCTCATCGTTGGTCCCAAGCATGTGGCTATGGCGTGGCCTCGATCGTGACGCTTTATCCTTGTTACACCACAAAACTTCTGGGTTATGTTGTCATTATGTTGCGATTGTCACTTTTACATTTAGTTCCCACTCTTTTACTTATATAAAAATCCCAGATTCTTACAGGACCCGCATGAAAAATTTTCCAAGGCCTTTTCATAGCCCTCAAATGTTTAAACCTAACGTACTGGCACCACAAATTTAAAAGTAGGGGACTACAAATAATCTACAAGCAAAGGGAGCAAGAAACGATTTCCATTCAGGCCTACGAAAAAATGCGTAATTTTCAAGTATATTTTATCAGGATTTTCCAGCAGGCATGGGAATCCTGTTTTACAGTTCAACTGTTGATCTTAGTCTTGGCCTTCAACAACTGGCAATTCTGGTCTCATCCTTCTCGTCCCAGTCTCAACCTTGATCGTTGTCTTGGCCTTGGTCTTGGTCTCAGTCTCAGGAGTTTGCTCTCGTTCAATATTACAACGTAACACACAGTGTCTGTGACAAAGTCACGTAAAAGTACCACTGCTAAATTACTGCTACTAGGGGTGTGTGGAAACCGAAAGTCGGTTTGATTTCAGTTTTACCAAAACCAATCAATCCAGAATTCTCAATTCCATTCAGTTGGCGTTCCGTAGCATCTGCGTAAACTGCACAATCGGCTGTCCACGACAACTGCAGTCAACAAATGAAGTGCAAACACATGCATCAAAGATGAAAAGTCTTTAGTCCTTTACAGCCAATATATTCAATTTCATATGAACTTGAATCGTTTCAAAGGGTGGCTGACTAGTTGACTGTTGTTACCTGGTAATGTAGTTCCTAGCAGAAAATATTTTTTAAAAACCAGATCCACGCCAATGCTAAATCAAAATCTGCAGTTATTTTAACAACTAAACTAATTTGGCAATAGGCTCAATTGCTTTCTTTCAATATGTCAGGTCACAGCAGTAATTTTGTAATTGCACATTTTGACCGCAGGGTTTGACACCCAAATTTCGCCTTCTTCTCGTGGTCAGCAATCCATGTCTAATACAACATACATATTTTGATTGCTCTGTATGCCATTTTTGGTTCACCGGTAAATAATGTGTGATTATACTACCAGTGTAGATAGCAACAGAAAGTGTCACCTGAAATCGTATTCCAAAGCCACACTGAATGTTCACGACAGCATACTGCAACAGACATTGACAGAATCACATCTACGATACTGAATCATACCACTCTGACAGCATGACTAATCCACTATTAAACTGACTACACTGATAGGCGGTAGTGAAACACTGGCATCAGACAAACTATTACACCCTTAAGCAGATCTCAAGAATTAGAGCTGTCAAAGTGTTAATTTTTTTAACGCACTGCATTAATTTTTTAACGCATAATTAATGCGTTATTAATGCACCCAAGCCCATCAAAAGGGAAAGTAGGGGGTAAGCTACCTGGGCCCCACAACATTTGGGGGGCCCCACATGTAAAATATAGAAAGTCAGAAACACATTTTAAATGTATAATCAACAATAACTGACATCATAGCTAGCATAGAAATCTATTAGCCTGTCATCAAAATAATTATTTATTTACAGCAGTGATGAAATGGCAACTACAGTTTAGTTACTTCAATTCATTCGATTGCCAAACAGTCAAAGTTTAACAGAATATTGGAACTTATGCTTCACAGAATTTAGTAAACAAATGTACAAAACATCAGTTTATACACTTGTTAACGGCGACATGCAATGAGTGACACATCGAAAACAGCAAAAATCATAAAAAGATGATATCACAAACCATCACATCGCCTAACCGTCAATGTGCTGTTGAATAATATCACCTTTTTATGATTTTTGCTGTTTTCGATGTGTCACTCATTGCATGTCGTCGTTAACAAGTGTATAAACTGACGTTTTGTACATTTATATTTGCTGTTTTATTACAATAACAAAGTTTTTATGTTGATGGTCAATTATAAACCATCTGCTTTCCACGGCCATGAAGACAATGAACCTTAAATATTTTGGGGTCAAAATTTTGATCTTTAGGGGTCACGTGACGTCATCGGAACATGACCATCAGACTCGGCGAGAGATCTTTCCTATTGGTGGTCAATGATGACCATGTATCTATCTTGCACACATATGGAGATATGGAGCTTCAAAAATTTTGGGGTCACGAGTTTGATGTTTTGGGGTCACATGACATCATCGGTTACATG
>Ga0209671_1008595_pt1 | contig 10681 bp, 5 predicted proteins | sample WorMetHERISLAND2_2_FD_187401 | JGI IMG/M metagenome (GOLD analysis project Ga0209671, IMG submission 187401) | Marine gutless worms symbiont microbial communities from Max Planck institute for Marine Microbiology, Germany - Olavius geniculatus... | ecosystem: Host-associated > Annelida >...
GGGGTGGGGATGTGAGGGGGAGACAGACGGACGGGAGAGCACGGAGAGATTTCACGGCAGGTGAGAAGCGCAGCAGCAGCAGCAGCAGCAGCTGTCCGACCAGCCATCATCATCATCGCAACCAACCGACGAACCAACAACGGGTCGGTCTCCTGGTTTATGGCGCGACACGAAGCGCCCCACCAGCTGTCGGCGGAGTGGGGTTCCGAGCTCCGGGAGAAAGTGAGACTTAGGAGTGAAATTCCTCGTCGGCAGCAGGTGTATCGTTACTTGGCCACCGCCGACGGTGCATCCACTGACCGGTTGTGGCGGTGATGGTATGATGATATTGCAATCGCAGTAAATCGACTACTAGACTCGATGCATCAGTGTCGATTCTATTCGCACTTTTTAGTATCGTACATGCTGTGTGGTTGTCCTTCAGTCCGAAAATCGCACTTCTTAATCTTCCACCCACTGCCGACCACAGCCATAACCCTATATAACGCTAATAATCGTGACCTTTGATCTTTTAAGCTGAAAATCTGGCACACCGGTTACTCCTGCCCAAACAGACGAACACGGACGGACTGACGAATGGGCAATATCCGTAATGCGACCAATTAGGACCATCGCATAATATGACAAAGGTGTGGGCTTACTTGCCGGCTAATTGCTTGGGGTGGAAGTATGTTTTTTGAATATTTTTTAGGCTTAGTTAGCCGTGAAGTTTCCTTATCGTGACGTTCTAGGCATAACCTGATTTTTTCATCTTACTTTTTATTCAGTATTTCAAAATTAACCTCTGTGATCAAAATTTTACCCAAAGGTGCTAACTTTGTTTCCAAGTTTGAAAATATTCACGAATTTTAAAATAAAAGTTACCTCAGTCTCTGGACACATCAATGAATCTGCCACAGGTGCTAGGCGGACGGTTAGGCCCTTCGCGCCCAATTTATTTTTTGGCCGACCGTCAGGTTGATCTTTGGGTATACTTCTGTCGTCTGTCTGTCAGTAACGCATGTATTGTAGCTAAACTGTAGGTCGTAAAGGGTCGGCGATGGTACCGTTAGATAGGGCGATGACGAGTTCGTATAGGCTGTCAATACTTAATAGTAATCATGTCTCTCTCTATCTGCAGCCGTTTGGCCGCAATTTTGAATGCAAAGTTTCTACCTGCAGCCATCATCCACGTGAGCCAAATTATCGCATCGTATCTTAGCGTTCATTATGGCGTTCGATATGGCATCGTTACCACATATAGCGTGTACGGGACTGCAGTCACTTTGGGTCTGTGAAATCACTTTCTTCGACGACCGCAAGTCAAACGCTGAAAATCGGATATAGCCGGTCGGCCCACCCTAGCGACAGCTGGGCTTTTTGTTTGTGTTCTGTTTATCGTATAGAGTGCTAGTGCTGACTTGCGTGGAGTTGTTGGTTCTGGTTATTGTTCGTAGCAGTTTGTTAACGATCGTAAATGAAAAATGATTGAATGACTGGTTAACTGACTGGTCGGTTGGTGTGTGAGAATGATGATGCGTTTGCAACAATAATAGAACGTAACAGAGACGAGAATCGATCACACTGACTGAGTTAAAGCGATCGCAAACAACTTCTATAGTCGTAGGCCTAAGTCAACGATCTGTCCGTATGTTGTTGTATAGGCCTATGCATCTGTACTTCGGCCCAATTATGTCATCGACGGCACAATGCCTGGAAATCTGAGTGACAGCATGGTAGTCTGCATCAGATTGCACGGACGTGTTATACCTGCCTAGCGTCAGAAGCAAATGGAAAAGTTCGGCCGGCGTTCGTTCGTCGGTTATCTTCGGCAGGTCGTTAATGTTGTTGACGTGTGCAACTGCTGTAAGCTAAACCACCACCACAAATACTAGTACAGGTCTACCAGTCTACCTGAGCAGCAGCAGCAACCGGTCGGTGTATGACGAATGAAGCATAACGGCCCGGTGGTATAGCCCACGTTTACAGGTGGAGCCCTAATCAGTTATGGTATGTGTATACACGGTCAGGTGCAATACTGTCGACTTCGTAATGTTGCGACTACAGCTAGTATTCTTACGACGGCCTGCATCGAACAGTAACAAGAAACAGCTCGGCTACCATTAACCGCTTATAGTTAGTTAGTTAGGCGTCTATTTCAAATCACAAACGCCGCAGCTATTGTCCAAACAGATAGGTCTTGCGTCTTTTAGTGAAGACAGTGAGTGACAGTGATGGGTCGCGAATGGACGCCGGTAAACTGTTCTACACACGTGTTACGTCAACTCCGGCAGATTCGTCGCTCTGTGTCGATCGACACGTTCACGACGCTGGTGGCTAGCTTAGTGCCAACGCGTCTCGATTACGGCAACAGCGTGCTGGCCGAACTTCCGGTCTACCTGGTCGTCGACTCCAGTACTGTTGGTGCTGAACGCAGCTGCGCGACTGACGTACATGTACGTACCATCTGCGTCGATCGGACCACATCACTGACGCGCTTTGTCTGCCTCTATTGGCTGAGCGTGCCGGAGTGAGTCCAGTGCAAGATCGCCGTTCTGGGCTACAAAGTCTTGCACGGACTCGCGCCGGCATACCTCGGTCCACTCAACCACGTCGCCGACCTACCTGGCCGCCGATCGCTTCGTTCTGCTGTCTCCAGCCGTCTGGCAGTGCCTCTGATCATTGGTGAAGTTGACAACCGTCGCCAATCGGGTTTTTCCCGTTGTCGGTCCACAGACCTGGAAAGCACGTCTATTTCAAATCTATTTCAAATCTATATCAAAAATGCACGACATTACTCGCAAGAGGATATGTGCATTATTGGAAAAGAAGAAGAAGAAGAAGACTTGCCAGACGATGTGACATCTGCCGAGTCGTTGTCCACCTTCCGCTAGCGTCTCAAAACTCATCTTTTCACAAAGTCATTTTCTGACTATTTCCTGGACTAACTGTCTCTCTCTAGTGGACCTAGCAGTAGTTGACATTACTTACGCCACTCTAAAAAATTCCAGATTGATTGACTGATTAATTGATGGTCCGTCGACGGCAAAAAAAATCGGTCGCCGAACGTCGTTGTGGTCTATGGGACCTTAGTTTGGTCGTTAACGACGACGATCTATACAAGAAGCCCAGCTGTCGCTAGGAAAAGCGACCATACCGCCTACGTCCGAAGCCTAGCGTCCGACTTCCAATCACGGAGAGAAAGCGATTTCTCAGAGGTGACACAGTTCCATGTACGCTATGTTAACGAAACGCTCCTGTCGATAGCTACGATTAACGCTAATATAACACACATCGCGCGCGGCGACACGCGGTCTTCTTGCCAGGCGATATAAACAGCTACAGTCGTAAATAATCAACAGAATTATCGGATGCAGGTTTCGCAAATTTTTTTTCACAATAACAACGCTTTGCTATGGAAGACGCGCTACAGCCGATACAGTTTCTGTTGCAGTCAATCATTTTCATGTCATTTAAAAGCCAATATGCGACTTTCTATTAGTGCACAATATAGCAATCTAGGCTCTATCTCGCATCGTTTAGCCACAGTAGCGCGTAACGGCCTTCATAGTCATCTAAGGTCAATGATTTCCATCTCGTCTGGCAGGGCGTATGCTATGCAGCTTCCTATTAGTGATTATTGTTATATTTCAACGCAAACGTGATTGGTCCAAATTCACAAATACGCTATAGTCACCTTCTCAGCAACAGCACAGTGACAGTGCTCTACATGGAGGCACTATTGTATTAGTGCCTCCAGAAGGGCATTATTTAATTGGCGCCGTCATTACGTCGACGCCGGTCACGCCTCATTAATATTCGAGACGTCTATGACTATAATATTGACGCCGAATTCATGTATTGTGGCTAAATTAAACGTTATACATCGTTAGCAGACGACAATGTTTACTCTATTTAAATCGAGGAGAACGTAAAACACCACTAATTTTGCGTTGAGGTATAACAAAACAAAGAGAGACTGGCTTCTCGATCATCATTGAAAATTTTTCCCCTAAGTTTCGAAGTTCGATCTCGGGCAACATTTTACGAACTTCAGGTCAAAAATTTTCAATGATGATCTCGACGCCAGTCATTATTTGTGTGATAATAATCTTCACTGGCGTAGCCATAGGGGGCACCGGCACTGGGGGCACGTGCCCCCCAGAAGCCTATTCAGTTGTTAAAAATAGCGCCAAAAATGCACCAAAACATCTCATTTTCACACCAAAAATCAAAAATTTTCTGGAGAGGGGTACAATTGTACCTACGATTGTAGAACTTCTACGATTTACCGTTCAGCCACAATACCGCACGATTGGCATATTATAGTGAATGACGACCCTTCAAGGTCATCCAGCGTCAATGATTTTCATGTAGGCCTAATCTGAAAGAGCGCATGTCACTTTCTATTAGTGATTAGTAGAAACCGTGGCCCTATCTTTTACCGTTTTTGAGATATGACCGGTTTTCCATTGAATTTCCTACCTCCCGTCCATTCAACCCCCAATTTGAAAATGTTCTTCTTGCACTACATCGCTGAAATTTAATCTGCATGTCCGAGTTTCACACACACGGCTAATTATTCGTGCAAAAAGTTTTCCCCTACGATTTACCCGTTAGCCAGGATACATACGTTACAGATCTGACATACAAACAGACGGACGGACGACAGCCATGCCAATAGCTCGACTGTTAGGCCTACTTAAGTGCGGTCGGCTAAAAACCGGATCGGCGGCAGTTATCAGCCAGATATAGGCAGATGCTCGCCCACTGAGACACTTGTGGACCAATACTGCTAGCTTGAACAAAATCCGCTGCCGGACCGGTAGCCATGCAGTGAAGTGACAGCGATGCGCAACGTACGCCGCTTAAAGAAAAGGGCGTCAGCTTGACGAATTCGCTTCATCGCAAATTCGCAATGCTACTATAGTCCCGGCATTTGGCTTTTTGTGTCAATCGTTTAGGTTTAAGCTGTAGGCCTAAGCCAGAGATAAATAAGCTTAAAGGTCCGGCTTTTTGCTACGGTTGTCGTCCATCTATCTGTTTGTTTGTCACGGATGTATTGTGGCTAAACGGTGCAAGGTAGGGCCTAGATTGCTATTAATCTATAGGAAGTGGCATATACGCCCTTTTAGATGAAATGAAAATCATCACCCTAGCGATATCTGGGCTTCTTGTCTGAGTTTGGTTTTTGGCCGACCGTAAATAATGAAGTAGGCCATGAGATTATCTTCACTTGCTTTTAATATGACTGTTTTTGAAACAGGGGCGGCGCCAGGTTTTCAAAGCTTGGGGTTCAGGTCGAGTGGTTGTCGATTTTCCGCCGGTACCTTTTATCCCCTTCATGCGTCCAAAAATAGGCCTATCAGATTTTCGCGAATGTATGCGTCGTTCTGTTGGAGGCTGGGGGTCAGGACTCCTGGATTCCCCCTTCCCCGCCGCCGCCTTTGCTTTGAAATCGATGCAGAAAAATCTAATGAAATCAATGCCGAAAAAAACTAGCATAAAATGACATTTCAAGGTCATTCAAGGTCAATCCTGTCTGTGTCACGGGAAGGCCGGTGAGGTACCTATCAGTTGGTTACTATAAGTTGCTCGTTTTGATCACTCCATTGTCGTTTGAAAGCGGCGTCCTCACTACGAAACTCTCATACACTGTAAGCCTATTCTTATTAGCCTTATAGGCTACCGTCTGAGAGTCAAGTATATGCGCTACATTTTAGCCGCTGACAGTATGGGCATATATCTTCTTTCGAATTTCCGTGGAGAGCTCCAAAAGACGGGGGAGCAGACAGACTAGACATATATAGCCAATTGTACCAAAGGCGCAACTGTAAGTACGGTCGGCAAAAAAACAAGAAAGCCCATGCAGCTGTCGATAGGCTACAGTCTATATGCATTATGCATTTCCTGTTGCAGTCGCTTCAGGGTCATCCAAGGTCGATGTTTTTTATCTTATCTGAAAAGGCGTATTTCCTATTAGTGATCAATAGCAACTTTGACCTTTTATTTCTTACCGTTTAGCCACAATAGCGCGCACTGACCTTTAAGATAACCCTCGGTCAATGATTTCCTCTCATTTGAAAAGCAATATATGCGACTTTTTATTAGTGATTAATAGTAATCTTCGTTTCTGAAATAGGCATATGGCTAGTTTTTCCTTGAAAACCTATATACTCCCTTCATTCAAGTTGATTCAACCCCAAATTTGTACGCAGAGGCTGGGCAGAGCCTCGACACAGGGCTAATTATTCGTGCTAAAACTTTTTCCATAAGACCTACCTGTTAGCCAGAGTACATCTGTGATAGACGACGGACAGGCGACAGACGGATGACAGACACGTCGTATCATAAACGCTTACAGCATAGCTGTAGAGCGACAAAAATTAACTAGTTCCCTCCAAACACGGTGTATTTACTTATTTTTTGCTGTAACTGCAACTGTTATTATATATTCTTCGAAAAGTTATATTTGCCTGATTTTGCGATTATATACGAGAAGTTCGTTATACTCGCTATACTATGGCAGAACCGTCTGTGAAAGAAGCACCTCACCCAGGATATGCTCAGGTTTAGTGATTTTAAATGATAATAGCTTTGTCGTTTTTTTCTTGTCCGTAATCGTCATCCTATTGGCATAACTTGAATTGGATGTAAATAAAGAAACAGATCCCCTTTTTACAGTGGCATGTATAATAGTTTTTTTTTCTGCAGTGTGATGATAGGCCGCGGGTAATCTGCGGACCGACGGACTAGCGGACCGCGAACCGCTCAACGGGTATTTTGCGGAGCAAAATTTTGCGGACCACAGCTGCGGACCGTGGGTATTTTGCGGACTGCGAAATTGCAGACTGTTCTTACACATTTAATTCATCGATGTTATTTTCCGTCCGCGGTGGACGGAAAAGTAAGCAAATGTGAGGCTATTTTCCGTCCGCCACAGACGGAAAAAGAGCATGTAGACGCTATTTTCCATCCGTGTGGATGGAAATCTGTGCTTCAAGCACTATTTTCCGTCCGCCGCTAACTAAAAAGGAGATTATATGACGTTATTTTCCGTTCACCATGGACGTCTGCAGATTTTGACTGATGGAAAATGACATAATTTTTTGGTATAATACACAGCTTTATTGTATTGTTGTAACTGTATAAATGTTTTTGTCTCATTCTTTGTCATTTACTATCGGTGCTTAATCGTGTTTATTATTTGCGATTTCTATTATTTTTTTGCTTTACTCATGCGCCCCTTTACTGCAACGCTGATGGCGTAAACGTCTTACGGACGGCGTACGCTACAATCAGGACTGGAATTTGAAAATGGGAGAATGGTCTATCTCCAGCCATTTCGTCACAATTCAGTGGTGAAATGTGCGCTGCATCCAAAAATTGCGAAAAATTCACTAAAAACCTTTTTTTGATGGGTTCTAGGTCATTCATGGTCATCGATGTTGATTAAATCCAAAAAGCCTGTCACCAGTGCTTGTTATGATAAGCAGCATGTATGTACCTATCTGCAACCGTTTTCACATTATTCAAGCCAATAACGGCAAAATGACGTTTTTTAGGGGGGTACCCCTCTTTGACACCCTCATTTGAGGGGAACCCCTACGCCCAGTGACACAGAATTTTGTCACGATAAACTAGAGACCTTGGGGCAACCCACAGTGAAGATTTCGTGATTCTGGCTTGCACCGTTTTGGTACATATCATGAGTGTGACAGACGGACAGACGGACGGACAGACAGATGCTCAGATGATGGCAAAGATGCGCGAAGCATTTTGCTTTCGTGCATAATCATAACATCTGAAAGTGGCTAATTTCATGCTTTTGTTTTTGGATCCATACATCCTTTAAGTAAATGATGATAATTCAGTTTATGAATGCACCCTTAACATTAACAGCTCACTTTCAGCAGTCACGTGACATTGTTTATTCTCAGTCAGTGCGTTAATTTGCTGTATAGAGACAATAAAGTGTCTTATTATTGTGAAGTAAGTTCACGACATCTTTTTATGATATGATTAAATGCTATTGTTTACCGTAAGTTTAAATGCATTGCTTTTGTACATTTATGCATGTTCTATGAGGAGTATTTTGAAGTTAAATCGGCGGCGGCAGCTTATCTATGGCTGTGTTCGGCTGTCTTATCTAGTGGATAATGACAGCCGTATCTAGTTTGGCTAGGGTTGGGTTAAGATTAGAGTTATGGATAGGGTTAGGAGATGGTTAAACTATTAATTATACTTTAATGACAGCGTTACATGTTGCAACATTCGTAGATGTGCACATCCGTAGTCCACTGTTTACCCTAGCCAAAATACCTGTTAGGCGGTTTACTGTCTGCTGGTCCATTGACATCGGTCCACAGATTACCCATGGCTGACCTGATGAGATTATGGATCAACATTCTAGGAGTCATTACTTGATAATCTCAAAAATCTGGCATGTGGCTGACAATGATAGGTTTTTTGTAATGATAGCTTTAGTTTAGTTTGTGTTATAATTTGTATATGTTGGACGGAAATAAAGGACCCTATATGCTTCTGGATATTTAATTATGATAATGATGAATGACAGTTTCTTGTTAGTTTTTTACTAGTGTGACCAATGAAGGTTGTAAATAAACTGCATGATGTAAATCAAAGTTTAACTCAATTTCTTATGTGCTTACAGTTACAGATAGTATGTTGTGCTGTAACTAATGTGCTCCAGGGTTCTGAGGAACTGGCAAGATTGAAGAAAGATTTGGAAGGTTACCGTGAGGTGATACTGCCAATCAACAAAGTCATTGAGTGGGAGCAGAACTATTATCCAGCTGTTCTTGTTGCTGCTATTACTCTGATCTTCTCGTAAGTAATTATTAATGCTTTAACTATGTGAGATTTTATATGATTTGTATTGTGTATGTGGCAGCTATTTATGGGTTATAGATTAAGATGTGTTGATTTGCTTGAAGTTTTGATAGTTGTAGAATACCAGTATCAGATGCGAATGCATGAACCGGTTAGGCCTGTAATTAGGGTTCTTTTTTTTAATTATTTGTCTGTTTTTATCCTTTGTAATTTTAAGCAATTTGATAATGATTAATTAAACTGAGCATTTCCATTACTTGTCAGTTACTGCAGTGATTTTTATTTCTGGGTGCATTGCTTTGGACATCATCTCCATACTCTTAGCCCCATAAGGAATTCTCAGCTTCTCTTACCTCTGACTTCTAATGTTGTCTCATATTTTACAAATTTTACGTGCTGTTGAAGTATTTATGAAAATTTCTGTGTTGTATGTAAGTCGTGGCTAAAGTATACTTAGACTACTGTTATCACTTAATTTCGCATGATAATGGTAAAGTAAGTTTAAATGAAGTCTGCGTAATGCACATGTACATATGTAAATTTAGCTTGATTGTTTATCAGACTAAGCTCTGTACAGTATTCAGCTTATTGGATTAGGATTTGTGTGGCTGTGCTGATGCAGGGTAATCTGGTACATCGAGCCGTCTGTGCTGACGACAGTCTGTCTCCTTGGACTGCTTGTCTGTGCGCTGGACTTGGCTTTGCCTTTTATCACTGATCGTTTCCTGCGATCTGCTGAATGGTAAACCATGGACTTTGTGAATATTATGTATTCGTTATTTTTTTAATGTATATAATTTGCAGTTTGTAAAGTAGGTTTATGGTGTCTTATAGTTTTGTCCAGATACCAGGCATAAAAACTAATTCTGGACACTAAGACAACATGTATCGTTTACTTGTGATGGATTTTACAGTGATGGTACAGACTTTCACTTGCCAGTTGTGAAATGCATTTTGGTGCAGTTTGAAGTAAAAAAGGGCAACACATGTCATGATATTAAAGAAAGTATGAATTCATTGTTGTCAACGGCCAAACTACAACTTCTGCATTTCGCAAGGTAGTGTAGTGACAGTATTAAGGTGAGCTGGCCAAACTAGTCATTTGCATCAAGTTTCTTCTTGATGTCGCTTGCCAAAAATTATTAAAATTGGCCAATATTTCATGGAGCTATTAAACAAATAAAAGTGACACATTTTTATGGACCACGCGGTTCACTTACCTGCTACAAAACCAAAAAATATTCAACTGCTTTATTTAAACACTGACTTTTGTCGATACAGAATTTCTTTCTGAACATTTTGCTGAAAATTGCATGACTCTAATGTACGGTTGTGTTACGGATTAGTCGGTTGTTTAGCCTACACTGCAGGCCCACTAGACTCCTATAGGCCTATCTACTCATTAAAGAGCAAAGAACAGTCTAAACTTTTCAAACAGAAATATAATACAGTAATGAGTACCAGTAAACAAAAAAAACAATCAGTTATAACAACCAAAAAAAGCAATACGGCCATAACACGGCCAACAAAAGAAAAACGTCCTGCCGGTCTGCCGGCCACACAACCTCTAGGCTCTCTGACTGTCCATGTCCGGTCAGCTCACTGACCCGTGACCGACCAACCATCAGCACGTAGGCCACAAGTAATCAAGAGACTGTCTGTCCGTGACAGGTTGCAAAATTATGGTGCCGTAAACTTTGTGCCATTTTTTTTAGAACACCCTGTATGGCCTGTAGGAAGTTGTGAAGCAAAAATTTACATGCCTTGATGTAACACAGAATACAATAATATGGTAAGTTTCTTAATTTTGACTTTAAATGGAGCTGTGGAAATTAACAATTAATCACAC
>Ga0209671_1008597_pt1 | contig 10680 bp, 9 predicted proteins | sample WorMetHERISLAND2_2_FD_187401 | JGI IMG/M metagenome (GOLD analysis project Ga0209671, IMG submission 187401) | Marine gutless worms symbiont microbial communities from Max Planck institute for Marine Microbiology, Germany - Olavius geniculatus... | ecosystem: Host-associated > Annelida >...
TCACTAGACTAAGGAAGTAAACTACCACCACTATAGCATATAAATTCGTTTATGTGGCTTTAAAAGCCCTTCTCGACGTTCTTGGTAGAATTTTCAAATTTTGATGAACGTTTTTTAAAAAATTAAAAAAAACGTTGAGAAAATAAAAAACGTTAAAAAAACGAAAAAAGTGGCAAAAATAAAAACGTAAAAAACGTTTTCTACATCTATGCCATTGATCACACCGCACCAACAAAATGGCATCGTGGCAGGGGAGAAGTGGGGGGGGGCAAATGCCCACCTCCTCCCCCTAAATTTTTGGCCGTTGAAAAATTGTCAGATCTGAAGATCTTCTCGTCAAAAAAACTTTCGTCCAAAAATGCAAAATTTGTGGATGAAAATCCCATTTTTGGGAAAGTTAAGGTCGAAATTGAAATTTGGAGCACCGAAAATTCTCTCGGTCGGAAATTTGCAGCGTCTGTCGAAAAATTCCAATTTTCTGCTCCACCTACTTTTCTGACCATGACGCCGCTACGTCAAAGTGATAGGCCCAACGTACAACAACACATGAACTAGGCCTAAATTAAAACTGGCCGTTGTATAAATTTGTAGTTGTACAGGCCAATATAGCGAACTTAGTCCACCACACGTGGTGGCCAAAATAGAAATTTAACTGAAAAAGCCACAGAAATAAATAATTAGTGCAAGAGGTCAAAAAAGACAATGCGGATTATTTCCGCAAAATTTCTCATCAGTTACAAATAACATTGGGGCCTATCCCCTGTGGATTTGCAACAAATTTGCAATATCAGAGAACGTAGGGCCAGCACAGACTCTTACAATACGGTACTCTGTAGTTGATATAGGCTAAATATGAATTCGTATCAACAGCACTGTTGGGACGTGCTACCGAATTCAAAATCTGTGATATCGTGCACTGACTGTGAAACCTGAAACTTGGCGAGTTTTCTCAGAAATCACTGAGAAATGAGTCACGACAGTGAAATTTAGACAAACATAAAGTTTGCGAGCTATAGCCGACAAAGCAGAACTTAACCTACTAGTGCAATCACCTTACCTTGTGATTGTCGGTACGGGCACAGGCGATGTGCAAAGCCGTTCGGCCACCATGAGAATGCGACACATCAATGTCAGCTCCACCATCTGTCCCTGGACTGATTTTCTGCAGCCAAATAAACGTACATAAAAAAATTCATAAAGATGGCGGAGTTTGGAAAAGTAAATCCTTTCTTTGGTAGTCATAAGCAGCAGTTGATACGATCCATTTAATGACGAAAGTATAAAGATAGATACTCACAGACATTTTCAACAGGCAGAAACATTACTAACTTTGGTTAATATATCGTAAGTTCTCAGGCGTTTTAAGTCGTGTACGGGGTGACAGAAATAAAACGAAATAAAACAAAATAAATTTGAACTAAAATGAAAACAAATCAGCTGAAAAGAAAGCCGCAATGCGCGGCTTTTATCTCATTTTATTTTATTGGGCCGACCGCTGAGCTGTAAGCTTAAGGTCAGCCCTTTGTCATGATTGTCGTCGTTTGTCCGTCCGTCTGTCCGTCTGTCACGGATGTATTGTGGCTAAACAGTGCGAGATAGGGCCTAAGTTGCAATTAATTACTAATATTAAGTCGTTTATTGGCTTTCAAGTTACATGTAAGTCATTGACCTTGGATGACCTTAAAGGCCGTTACGCGCGTTTTCAACGGAAAACTGGCCATATCTCGGAAACGGTGAGAGATAGGTGCAAGGTTACTATTAATCACCAAAAGGAAGTGGCATACGCCCTGTCAGATTAAATGGAAATCATTGATGGTTGCACGCTATTGCGGCTAAACTGTGCGAGACAAGGCCTAAGTTGCTATTGATCACTAATATAAAGTCGCATGCCAAATTGGCTTTCAAATTAGGCCTACCTGCAAATCATCGACCTTGGATGACCTTGAAGGTCACTGACAACCAGTACGGTCGGCCCTACCCTAGCGACAGCTGGGCTTCTTGTTTCTGTCGCTTTGTACGCGCTTTTGGGCAAATACAACGGACTGCTCTGATAAAAAAGATGTCAAGCTAAAAAGCGGATCTACCAGGTTCAAGTGCAGATAGGCGCCGTCATCCACAGCTCGGATGTTAGCATCAGCCAGACATGTGAGCAGCATCTTAATAATCTGAACTCCTTCTTTACTGTTCAATTCAGCGGCCATATGCAGCGGCGTCAGGCCTCCCATCTAAACAGTTTTATCACATCAACGCCAAATCAAGGCATTTTGCATCTGCACTTTTAGTAAGTGTCTCTGTATTTATATGACATTCTGACTTAAAAACTGTTATCAGAGCAACAGTGTTGCGCCCGACTGTTACCGTTATAAGCTTTCGGTATTTTTTGCGAATAAATAATAGACTAACTGTGACAACATCAGACAATCGGACATTATTAGCCATGTTCAACGGCTATTATTTTCTCCGCCAAAAGTGAACGTAGGCCCTATATGAACTGGCGGAAAAAATAATGTCCACAGTTGAGCTTAGTTGCATCGTATAGGTGTGAACTGGCTATAGTTCGCAGTTATAACCGAAATTTATGCGGACGTCAGACGTAGATTCAGAACGTTAGAAAGTGACAAGTTTCGCATACGATATTTAGCCGTTCTCTACGGCAAAATGAAAGTAGGTAAGTAAGTAAAGAGAAAGTGTATACAAAACCGATTTGCTAGCAGCGAGGTCAGGCTTAGCTCCTTTGAGCAGGAGTTGACGCACCGTCTCCGAGTCGGCGTTCTTGACAGCGAACAGCAGGACCGGCACAGGAACAATGGACGCATTGGGATCAGCTCCACGCGCCAGCAGCAGCGACGCCGTATTCACCGACTTCACCCAACTTTACACCCGAACACACACACAAAATCATCATTGGTCCGTAAGCGTAGCTGCAGTTTGTACAGTATATTGCACGAAGACTTCTGTACTAGATGCAGCACTGTTGGAGTGGGTAAGCGAGCACGCAGTGCGAGCTTATACCACTCCAGACAGTGCGGTATCGTACTTAAACCACGCTTACGCTTAGATGGCCTAGACTATATGACGCATGAATGCAGCTGAAAATTGAGAAAAAAGTACCAGTGTTGTTTAAGCTGATAGACAGGCAATCATTCATACGTATCGTGAGTTACGCCGGGACGCAATGGAGCGGATGAAAGCAAATGTTTCAGCAGATCAGTCCTGCATGACTGGTGGGCGGCACCAATGATGGCTTGATCTAACGGCCGTAGTCCCGCGGTCAACGTCTGTCTCTGTTCATCATCCACGGCGGTCACTGGAGGACCTGAATCATGAGTGTCATCAGTGCCAGTCGCTGCAGCCGCCAGCTGGTGTATCAGCCGGCGCTGCTGCGCTCTCGTCTTCTTCCCAGTAAACCTCTTGGTGGCATGATTTAACGCGCCCACCACCGTTACCACCTTCGATCAATAAATAAATAGATGAATCAATTATTCAAACATTTAGTTGTTCGTCATAAAACATAATAGTACACGTGACGTATTGCAATTTGGCATTATACTGACAGGAACAAGTCGGTCTAAAGCTCTTACCGAAGTCCAAAATAACAAACATAAGTCCTTTTCCTTCCCCTCCCTGCCTGTTTCCATACCCTTTTGCAGCCATTTTATAACGGGATTTTACCCTTTACTCTTCCCCTCTCCGCCTCTTACCTATCTCTTCCCTCTATTTTTCCTCCATGCCGTTAAAAGTAGACCCAATCAATGACCATCATGCCTACCTGCAACCATTTTCACGAAAGACTGGCCAACAATGGTAAAAAACCAACTTTTACGACAATACCGATATTTGATGCCCTCGTGCGCAAATTTCCTTAAACCTAAAAAACTGAGACTTAGACAGTAGAAATCTATGTTCAATACTGAAAATTTCATATGCAGCTTTTTTATGTCTATCTCAATTGCTTTCGGCGCAAGTCGCTCTCGAAATGTGTCTCACAGCCCAAAATCACCAAAAAATCCATAAAACCCCTATTTTAGCATTCAAGGTCATCCAAGGTCACTGAATTTGGCGGCAATCTAGAGCCAGTGTACGACTTCCTATTACTGAGATACAGCGACTTATTGGCTAAAAATCACAAACTTTTCCTACCCCTTCTCATTTGGCGCCCTCGTTCGGGGTGACCCCATTCGAGTTTATGAAAAAGCTTTACGGTTCCTGAAACTAGAGTCTTTCAGGCAGCCGACGGTGAAAATTTGGTGATCCTAGCTTGCACCGTTTTTGACTGATCCACTCGTGTGACGAACGGACAGACAGACAGACGGACAGACAGAATTGCGATGGCTAAGACGCGCTGAAAGCAACAGCTGCTTTCGTGCGTAGAAATGCTACTGCAAGTAAGGTAAATTCCTACTACATACTGGCCATTTCCTACTGCATATTTTGTGTCGGAAAGCACAATGTTAGGCCGTGCGCCTTAACATACTCCAATGCAATTGTAGGCCTAGCACCTTCCATGGACCGTCGCCGGCGTTTCGCATTGCCTCTGCAGCCTCTGCAGCAGAGTGCCAGATGACGTCCATCTCTTTGACTCCTCCCAGCATCAGTGCATCGATGTCTGTACGTGGTAGACGTCGCACTGTCAGCTGACCGGGTACCCATTCTGCCGCTGCTGCTGCTGCTGCAGCTGCTGCTGCTTCTGCTGGGACCGGTGGCTTCTCCACTGCTGCTAAGGGTGATGAGTAAATCACAAATCAATCTTCAAGTCACAAATCACTTTAATCAAAACCTGCACTTTTTAAAAAATGTTTAATTTATACAATCCAATCTCACGCGGAAAAATTGCAGCTGCTCTGCAGCATACATTCAGCATTTTGTGCCATGCATAACCTAAAGTGTGCACTATGATGATCGGTATAAAAGAATCTACAGTTAGTAAAATCTGTTGAATTAACACGCTAACTGAACGCGTTAATGAATTAACGCACGTTAAAAAATTAACGCACATGCGTAAATTTACTAAATTCTGTGAAAGAGAAGTTCCAATATTTCATTAAACTGCGTTTATTTAACGACCGAATAACATTTGAGCGATTAAAAATTGTTTTGTTGCCGTTCCATCACTACTGTCACGGTTAATGATGCGTTATTAACGCGTTAATGCATGCGTTAAGAAATTAACGCAATGCGTTTAACGCGTTAAAAAACATTAACACTTCAACAGCTCTAACAGTTAGTCCCTGCTAATTTCATCAAAAAATATAAATCTAATGTCGTCTGTCACCGGCAATAACATTGTACATAGTGTCGAAGATATTTGTGATTTGGAATGATTTCAAATAAAATAAATAAATTTCAAATTGAATCCAAATCACACACTTTCTAAATCGAGTCATTGTTCTTCAAATAAAATCACTATACATGATTCAATCTCGATTTAAATCAGATTATGATTAGGATTTGCCCACCACTAGCTGCTATCGTCGCCGGTGATTTGGTCTGCTGCTTCGGGCTCCGTTTAACCGCTGGTGTCACTGTGTCCGCAGACCGCATCGCTGCAGTCGATTTCTTCTTCGCTCTGACCACGTTCTTCTTCAGCGATCTATCAGAACCTTTCCTGCATCGTCATCATCATTATCATCGTGATTATAAACACCATCAAAAGTTATCAACTTATCATCATAATTCATCAAAATTATTCACCCGTTTTGAAGTTATAAGCAACAGTACTAACGACGACAAGCACGAGTTATAATAGGAAATACAAACAATCTTATTTACAAAAACATTAAATATAAGCAAACAAAAACATCATCATTATCATCAATATTATTAACATCATCGTCATCGTAGTCGCGTGTTCGTTTAATAAAAGTTGACGGACGCAACCTCTTAACAAATACAACATGAAAATACGTTTTAAAATATTCAAGCATTCAGGTATGAAAAAGATCGTCTCATCGCTTATCCGTAAGTTAAAACCGACTTTCAATAACACACTTACAACCAGAAACGTGAAAATACGTTAGAATCTTCATTAGAAAACAAATAAACATGTAAATAAATTCGTGTCTTGTGTCTATAAGCTTACATTAAGAAATGCCTTTGTACAAGTTACAACATTCTTATTAAGAATTCCCTTCCCTCCGGGAACTTTGGTTAAGACAGGGCGCGTTCACATGTCGAGTGCAAATAATACTGTGCGATTCTCATCCCATATGGCAGGTGACGCTTCGTAGCTTTTATAAAGAAACAGTTGTATATGAAGAGTTATACACACCATTTAACGGTTTAACATGTACGCGGATGCACGATCACATGCAATAAAAATATCAAATTTTAATAATTTTTGGCAAGACTATTCTTAAAACAACTGGCCATCAAATCATTATGTAGTTTCCCACCTCACCCATCGTATATTTCTGCACTACCTGGGGAAATCAGAACTAACAAAATATTGCATTTTTACCTAAAGTGGTATTATTACTCAATGTAAATAATGCACAAAAACACATTTTGTTTACATTTTTGACACTTTGGCTGATACTTCATCTAATTGTTTCGTTTTTCAGCTGTCTGCAATAAAATTGATTGAAATGTTGGCCAATTGTGCAATCACAAACATGCAGACAATTTCTCTATTCATTGACAGCGGTATCGATAATGCTATGCTCGAGACTAATCCAGACTTCACCAGTCGCTTCTTGAATTCATAAACATTCCTTAACGGGTCATATGGTAGACATACTGCTGCATGACAGTCAAATCTTGTAACTGACTGGCTCTTTGGGGCCACAGATTAGGATAGACGGAATTTATCGACATTTTAAAAATATTTTAATGCATATTTTGCTTGGTCTGATTTCCCCAGATAGTGCAAAAGCAGACATTGGGTGAGGTGGAAACTTAAACAATTATTCAATAGACAGTTGTGTCAGAAATACGTATGCCAACAATTATTGAAATCTTATAATCACGCTTCAAGTTAAGGTCAATAATGCTGGGGATATTTTTTCATGTTTTTTTTGCATATTTCAATGCATATTTCACTTGGTTTTCTTTCCCGAGATAGTGTAGAAGCAGACATTAGATAAGGTGAAAAACTGAACGGCCATTTAATGGCAAGTTGTGTCAGCAATATTCACATTAAAAATTATGAGAATCTGATAATTTTTGTTCAAGTTAGAATCGACAATGTTCAAGATGTTTTTTGAGACACAGTGTATATACTAGCAAGTAGCAATCAAAAAACGGCGTACTTGGTGGGGTGAGATTGCTTGCGTGGGGTCTCAGTGAAAGCAGAGACTGGATAGAGACTGAAGAAGCTGATCACCAGAGCAGAGACTCCATCGTCATTCAGTTTATTCACATCCCCGCCGTTATCCAGCAGACAATTGATCACGTCTGTGTGCCCTTTAAACTGTGCGTAACCATTTATCTGCGTTATAACTAATACCACGTTTACACGATGAAGCAGACATGAAGCACGCTTAGAGCACACGTCGTGCATGTGTATTTTGTATACGTTTGCTTCATCTTGTTCCATGTTTGCTTTACGTTTGCTTCATCGTGTAAACGGGGTATAAATGGTTAAATTGCATAGGTCTTCATGGGAAATCCATCATCTCAGAGCTGCGGAGCGTCACCTGCTCTATGGGAGACAGTGTTACCTGTCACCCCACACAGGTGAATATTGTGCCCCGTCATAACCTTAGCCAGACAGACCCGTACTCGATTTACATACCCAGGAGGGATGAAAGGCTGAGCTGACCTTGGTGTTGATTATATAGTGGGACGGCTGACCTGTACGCAGAAAGTCACCCATCCAAGCAGTAACCACTTGATAGCGTCCTCCATCAGACAAGAAGACTGGGAGTCGAACCTACGACCTCATGATCGCAAATCCAACTTTTTAACCGTTACACTGCCAAGCTACCTTGTCTTTAATTCGCACATATTTTTCTATCAAGTTAGGCTACTCTCTCTTAAGACGGCATAAAGCACAGAGTTCAAAATAGCATAGCAACAGACAGGCCCGTCGAGAGCCACAGCGAGGCCCGGGGAAACATTCTCGCTGGGCCCCCAAACATTCTCGTGAGGCCACAATGGGCAGAAAATTGAATTTTTTGTTGTTTTAAAAATGGTGCACGCTGGTGTACTTTATATATTTGAGCGACGGCGGGGCCCCCAAACGTCGCGGGGCCCGAGGTAGCTTACTCCCCTCATCCTACCCTCTCGACCAACCTGGCAATAGATGACACTGACGTAATGTGCCATAAGTGCAATAATTTGAGATGTTAATTTTTTTAAATATAGACGAAACAATCGTGACATTATGTGCAGTCTGGCCATACGTTAAAATTGGCCCACACTACCACGGGCACAATAATATTACGATCGCTACATAATAGTAGACAATTTCTCTAACAGATTCGTACGACTCTTGTACAGGTAAATTCTGGATAGGCCTATCAGTAATCTGCGATAATAACTACTCAACGAGTCAATCGATCTTTCAAGTTATTACGCCAAAAAGCAGAGCACCAAATTACACACAAAAATCGTTTAAAACTAGAAAGCAGTCATAGCCCGCAGACCTCCGCCAAGGCCATGTTGTTCTGATACAGCTTGTCTGACGAAATTAAACAAGCAGAAGTTTTGAGGGCGTTTTAAACTATAGTTGCATTTTCTACATTGACCTAGTTCTATGTGACCTAAAAAACCTTGATTCAACGCCATGTTGTTCGCCAGGTGCCAGCACCATAACGACAACGGCGGTTGCCCTTAAGGCTCATGCTAACGAAAATTTCAAAGTGGTCCAGAATCCAGGATTCCTGCCGGATCATCCCCAAAATTGAATCACTGGTAGTTTGTGCCATGCCCGACATACCCTCAAAATTTCAAAAAGATCCGTTTATAACTTTTTGAGTTATCTTGCTGACTCACAGACAAACAAACAAACAAACAAAAACCGGCAAAAACATACACGCTGCTTTTGTTCTGCTTTTTATGTTCTGCCTTTGTGGTGAATAAACGTGATTATTAAACGTGATTATTACCTCCTTGGCGGAGGTAACAACACAAAAGCTAATATTACGCTCAATGAAAGCAACCAGACTTCAGCTTCACTGAAATACTAACTGTAGACCATATACCATATTATTCCAATACTCCACACAGCCTGCAGAAAAACGCCCAAAGAGCACCGGCAGACTACGTCAGTGCTAGATACCGCACTGCTGAAGTGGATAAACGAGTGCGCAGTGTGAGCTTATGCCACTCCAGACAGAGCGGTATCGATACTTAAACTATACGCTGAGATCGCACAGACTACACTGCCGACGTTTGCTTTACGACGCACGACTGGAGCGGAAAGTTGTGAAAAAAGTTCCAGGGCAAGCTGACTGTGGTTTAATGGCCAGTTCACACCTACGACGACGCCGACGCGACTCAACAGATAAGTCGCGTCGGCGTCCAGGTGTGAACTGGGCATAACGAAGACTGAGTGACTGACCGCGGCGCAGTGTAAAGCGGTGTTTCCACGTCGCTCGGCGACGTCGACATGGACGTACTGACTAGAGACGAGACGACTGACGACTTCCAGGTCGCCTTCCAGTGCAGACCTCAGCACCAGCTCACTCGACATCTCACGCAAACCTTCAGCAGCAGAACACATCTGACGCTTACAGTCGCCAGAAATGTAGATTGCGGGCCTCACCTCCATAGATATAAAAACTTTTTTCCAACGTTTTTATTTTTTTAAACGTGCATTGAATGTCCTATCAAAAAGTCTGAGAAGCATTTTTAAAACCACAGAGACAAATTAATAAGTCGTAGTGATGGTAGTTTACTTAGTTAGTCTAAATACACTAAATAAAAAGTTTTTTGTGTAGTATACTTGGTTAGTTTAGTACCATGATTATATGACCACACGGATAAATTGAAATTAAATAATTCTCTTTATCTAGAGTTCTAGACTATAGTTCCAGGTGTATTGCACCTACAGCATCAGGCATTAGGCAAAAGGTTAGACAAATTATGGCCAACGTTTTTTACTCAACGTTTTTACCACAAACGTTTTTTTTTCTTTTTGCCACGTTTTTACGTTTTTTAACTTTTTATATTTCTTTCTAAAACGTTTTGTACATCCATGCTCGCCTCCCTTCCCCAAGTTCCTTTCTCCTCCATTTCCTTTCTTACCTTTCCGTCGCCTCTCCTCCCCTCCCTTTCCGTCATTTTCGCTTTCGTTTACAAGGCAGAATTATGTCATGACAGTGTCTTTTCGTCACAGAATGATTCAGTTGCGACGAAGATAAAGTGTTTGATGTTAAAATGCTGTCAGCCAAATGCAAATAAAGCATAAAGCAACTTGGCATTAAGCTAATAGTCATCGAAGCCGGCGTGACACAAGCAGAAGCAGTGGCGTAACTTCGTCGTCGGCGCCCGGAGGCAAGATAACGCATGTCCCCCCCTTGACCGGCAATTTGTACAAGATTTTTAAACAGTCTATGTATTCTACACACAGTGTTTTAGAAAAAGCACCCTTCTTCTTCTTTTCAGAATTATATATCAGTTGAATGTTAATTTGGGGGTGTGATATAAGCTCCCCAGTAGGATCTGGGCTGAACTTCAGCCGAAATTAAATTTGATGCATTTTATTCTTAAAAATGACATATAAGCCTAGTTTAACAA
>Ga0209671_1008598_pt1 | contig 10680 bp, 5 predicted proteins | sample WorMetHERISLAND2_2_FD_187401 | JGI IMG/M metagenome (GOLD analysis project Ga0209671, IMG submission 187401) | Marine gutless worms symbiont microbial communities from Max Planck institute for Marine Microbiology, Germany - Olavius geniculatus... | ecosystem: Host-associated > Annelida >...
CAATTTACGGCTGAACTAGGTTCAAATTCAGATTTGACCCGGGTTCAAAGTTGAACGACGTTGGTGCAACGCACCCTAAGTCTATGATGCGTGGTCAATGCAATACCGGATCTGAAGTTAGTCGGTTGTTTTCTCAGCTGCAGGGTGTCATCGCCTCTTTACCCATACCAAAATATACTTTTTGATGACAGAGCCACACAGAGTTACATGTGTGTGAACAGTTTGCCTACTGCTGCTACTGGATAGCAACAAAACTGGGAGTCCTGCTTGACTGCTTGATCAAAAGCCTGATGCCATACCCATTGCACCACCATTTTTGCATTTGCATTCTGGAGTACCTTTGGAAAAGGAAGCTTGTTACAAGTAATGTTAGAAATGATTATAGTGATAGCTTATTTGTTAGTGTTAGCTAGGTAGTGTCTCAGGGGTAATTTTGATCAGAGGTAAGATGAAGAGTTTGTCTCTTTCTTACATGCTTTCATCGCTGTTGATTCAATTCATGAGATAGATTTACAAGCTTCTGCATGATTCTTCTGCTGCTAGCAATCCAGTGCTGTCTGTTCTTTAATGTTTTTCAGATGGTCATGCATATATTTGCTGATGTTTTTTTCTGACAATTGCAGATGATGTTCAGTTAAGCCTCTCGTTTCTTGATGTTGCTCGACTGTTTGACTTTGCTGCTGGGGTTCAGGATTCCATCTTTTCTGAGTGAGTGTTGACATTGCCTTATTAGTTTTGCATGTGTATTTTTAAACATTTTTATCTCCACCTAAAGTAGGCTAAACATGAATTGCCAGATGTGAAGTAATCACTTTGTCTGTGTTTGAATGTCTCTCTTGCATATTCATAATGATTCATAATGCAGTGGTACCGGTGTGATGTCATAATTGTGATGACATCATTACATCACCAACCGACTGTCTATTGTCTGTGACACTGCCAGCAGCAGTGCTGGCTGAGAACATGCTGTGGTTATTGCTATTACATCAGATAGACAGAATTTTACCTAATTATTCCAACGAAGACATTCACAAAATGCATTTAGATTACTATTTTGTAACAAAAATTCACTTCTTATGCACTCTCAGACACTTACAAGCACCTGCTAGTGTTTTAATTATTGTCTAATTTCATATTTCTGCTTCTTTTGAATTTGTGCTTATTGGTCTAGCGGGTCTAACACTCTTGAAATCAGTTCTCTCAGTTACTAAATATTGCTGATATCTTTCATGCAGCTGTGTTGTGCGTAGTTTGGCCGAGCGATTTGCAACATCTGAGGCAGCTCAAGCCGCCATTTGCTGTCGGCCTCTGCATAAAGCTTCAGAACTTGCCAGCCAGCCAGATGCAGATGCTCATGGTAAACTAGTGTTTTTGTGCATTTTATGTTACTTATCAGAGCTGGAAAGACTTAGGTTTGATTTGTTTTGGTAAAATTGTAAATAAATACCATAATAAATTAAGATAAAATACTTCATGGACTTTATTCAGAAAGTTTATGCCACTTTAGCTTCACAAACAAGAAGATGCATGCATCCAGTTGTTTTCAATACACGTAACTCGTTATGTTTTTGAATGTGCAAAATCACAATGTTGGTCTCATGAAATATTTTGTAACTTTGCAGTAGTAAGAGAGTATCAAATGCTGCTTAGCCCATCTATGCAGGTATAAAGAGGTAATAGGTGTGAGATTTGGCATTAAAATTGCAAGCAGTTGCCTAGTAAATGGCAAACAACTGTACGGGATTACTTTTTTGTCGCACCCTGTATAATTACATTTGTAGTGGCATTTGCTGGTCTTTAAAATGTCTGTCTTGCATGTTAAGTTGTTACTAGTTCTTTTACTGTAACTAGTCTCCAGTTTATGTCATTTGTTCAGGTTTCTGATAAGTCTGCTTTTATGCTGTGTTGTGTAAGCAGAACGTGATATTCATCAGTTGGAACGTGAGGTATTCAGCCTGTTTGAAGCTGCTGTTAGTAGGTTATCAACAGGTAATTAATCTGTTGTTGTGTGTTTTGAGTTTGCGTACTTGATGGTTTCTGTCTTTCCAGCTGCAGTCTGACAAAAAAGTTGGGATGGGGGAAAATAATTTCTTTCGTATTTCTTTTTCAAATTTTTGTTTTATGACGTTTTGTGTAATATTACACAACAGCTCTGAATAGTACGGCGAGGACTAAAGTAAAAGTATTGCAACATAACAAACTTAATGCAGACACTGCTATATGTCAAAGTTTGCTCATAGTGACAAGAACGTTCAGTAGGTCTAATTACAGTTATTGGAGTGCTTATGGTAACAAATCTGTTGATTTATTTTGCATATGTTAGAGAACTGTTAAGCCAGAGGGCAGTGCATTTTGCTTGAGCGATACAGTTGTTCTAGGTGCTAGTTATCCAGTGAGAGATGAAGGTACATCATTTTCAATGGTGGATAACAGTAACTGGATGAACTGGTAAAGTATTGATTATGACATGAAGTGTAGGCCAAAGATAACATGGACTGAGTGTGTTTAGAGTTTGGCAATGATCTGAGTCTAGTCAGGTGCATAAGCCTAGTTTTATTCCTGGCTGTGGCTATATCTTTTCAGTATCAAATGGAGCTATGTACCTCTGCTGTAATAATTACATATCGTATCATTATGGCTTTTGTTGTCAGAGCTGATGTGGACACGCTACTTGGAAACTTGCCTGAAGTTGATACAGAGACCAGATCACAGTCAACAGGTCTGCCTTGGAGCATGCTGCTTTTGCTGTGTAAAATGTAGTATAAATTTTTTAAAAAAACACTTAAGTTCTTTTTCAGCCACAGGCCCATATGGTGGTGGCGCTTATCTCCATTTTATCAGCCCTCAGCAAGACATCAGCTTACACTGTGAGACCACGTATATGATTGAGGGTTATGGTGCCACTGGATACCTGTTTATGTCCCAGCTTTTGTGATACTCATTGCATCTGCAAGGCGTGATTGAATAGTTGATGTTGATATGGATGATTGAATCAAATGCTCACATGGTAGTGGGTGAGTTTGGTAAGGACGATCATCGAAGTTGATAGGAAAGGTGTGTTTCTTAACACGACTTCAGCACAAGTGGTCATTGCATGCGACAACAACTTGACCAATTATGTAAATAAAACTAATGTATGGCTATGATAGAACAGATGATGGAAATTGAATCTGAAAGGGTTAAGTAAGTAAAAGCAATGTTGTGATTGTTAGCAGTTTACAGGTTTGACATTGATATGCCGTTTGCAGGCAGTGCAGCATACTCTGACTGTATTCACTCGTGCATTGGATCAGCAGCTTCTGTCTTCGCAGCTGACTGAATCATGGGTAAGATTTACTCGAACTGAATCAGTCTAATTGCTGTTGTGTGTTATCTTAAAACATAGCTTTCAACTTGCTTTGTTTGTCAGTTCTCCCTGTAAATATTTTCTAACCCAATCTCGGGCCTCAAGATGAAGAGAAAAAGGAAGATATGATGTGCACAGTAACATCTCATACTGTGGTAAGTTTGGCTCGTTTTCTTTCAATTTCTGGCAGATTGTCTGGCAGCCTTCAGCAGACCCCAGCCCAATGTTAGCATACATGTATACAGCATGTCGTCGTACATATAGTCGTAAGTCTGTCAATGTGGTTGTTTATAGCTTTCGTTGCTGTCAAGGACGGGACAAGTGAACGAAGCCCTGCATTTGAGTGAGAGGCTTGTCCAGCAGTTTGCTGGTCACAATATCGTCTGGCTATGGACACGCCGTCTGGTTTTGCTTACTTCAACGCTGAGTGACTCGGATGCCATTCTGACACCTGTCAATGCTGCCATTGAAGCCTGCATCGCCAGCAAGGTCTTGTGATTGTATCAGTTGGATTGCTTGTCACAGGCTGAACGGTAGACTCTAGCTGGAAGACTCTAGTTTCAGGAACCGTAAAGCTCCCTTAGACTCCCTTCTAAGGGAGTCAAGGTGACTCCATTAGAATTTATGAAAAATCATAAATTCTAAGGGAGTTACCTTGAATGAGGGCGCTAAATGAGAGGGGGGTGGGCAAAATTTGCAATTTTTGGCCAATAAGTCGCTGTATCTCAGAAATGGTGCAAGATAGGGCCTAGGTTACTATTAATCACTAATAGGAAGTCGTATACTGGCTCTCGATTGGCGCCCAATTCAGTGACCTTGAATGACCTTGAACGCTAAAATAGGGGGTTTTATGGATTTTTTGGCGATTTCAGGCTGCGAGACACATTGCAAGAGCGAATTGCGCCGAAAGCAGTTGAGATAGACATGGACAAGCTGCGTATGAAATTTTCAGCATTGAACGTAGATTTCAACGGTTTAAGTCCTGATTTTCTAGATTCAAGGAAACCTGCGCACGAGAGCATCAAAGAGCGGTACCCCTGTAAAAGTCGCGACGAAATGGCTGGAGATAGACTGACAGTTTGCAAACAGGAACTGCTATAGGCTTTCACGTGTCCCGTGAGCATTAGCTCAAATTTCTTGTTAAAATGCTTTTGAATGACAAATATAAACTCTCTTTACAACCTGTGATTATGAGGCACTTGTTGAATGTTGCTATTATAGCACCATTGCTGTGTATTGTTATGTATGTGTCTATGACTGGCTGCAGGATAAAGCTGCAGTCGACCTGTGGCAAACAATTTTATGTTGGAGCGTTGTCAATTGTCCCAACAAGACAGAAAGTCTTCTCGAAGTAAGAACAGCCTTGCTTTATTGTGCATACAGTCACTCACTTAGTCATTCAAGTTATTCTATCGAGGTTTAGTTGGTTAGCCAGTGGTGTTCGATGTCACCTTTGGAGTAGTTCTCATGCGGGCTGCCCACTTTTCTTGGCACCTGGACATTTCATTACATTCAATGCACCCTACAAATCAGTCGGGAACGGTCCTGTTCCAGTACTGATGATGCCAAAAGTTTGCTTAATGCCACTGTGTAGTTTTGGAAAAATTGCCATGCTGAACAACTACTAAATGGTTCCTACGGACAGGGAAAGTGAGGGAATTTGACATTCCAAAGTCAGGGAGAAATCAGAGGGTCAGGGAAAGTCAGGGAAAATCGAACTACCAGGATGCAAAAGTTAACAAAAATGCAGAAAAAAATTGAACTGTTGTACGCAGACTGCGTACAATGGTTCCAAATTTTTTCTGCTTGCTTTGCTCGCAGATTATTTGTATCTCGACTTTTGAATTTGCTCCTCTGCTCTTGTTTCTAGTGTGATTGCAAGCGATTGAAAAGCGATATTGGTATTTCGCATTAGTCAGGGAAGATGATTTATTTTGTCCTGGAAAGTCAGGGAAACGTCAGTGAAAATGAATTCTGCAGAGTAGTATGAATTATGTACTAGCATTCTGAGGTGCGATGTTAGAATTTCATTATGTGCCACATGAGTTAATTGATTTGCTCGATTTATTCAGTGTGAGTTAGATGTGATCAGTTGTCTGATGCCTATTTTGTCACATCAGTTGCATCCCAGATATTACTGTAATTGAAATTTGGATTCTGTATTAACAGTTGTTCTATCATAAAAAACATTTGGCTTGACTTGATTTTTTGTTGTTGTGTGCATAGCGTGGCTTGTTGGCTCGGGCATCAGATGTCCGTATCTATGTAAAAAAATTTTACATTGACTTTTGTGCGACACACAGTGATATACATGCTCTACGGACTCTCTATCAGCGGTATAATTGTGGTTATTCTAAGAATTATTATTATTATTAACACAGCTGGTGATGTGCCATATGTCCGTTTATTAAAATAATGAATTACAGGTCCAACATGATGTTAGTTTAAATATGATACGGTAACAATTTGCAGCGGAAAACTTGGTCAACTCTGCCTGGCCATCCTTTTCGTGGGTAGGCATTATGAGCACCAGTGAAAGCTGGGACGTAATCCGACACACCACACGATGCACTGTCCCTGTATCCATTGTTGTGCAGTGTAAGCTGGTGTCTAGCTAAGTAAACAAAGATCAACATTGTTGTGTATGAGCTGTATGGCTCAGGAAGGACTTTGCATTTTTCACTGGAAAACTGGCTGCCATTTTTGTCTAGCACATATACTGAAAGAACTAAAACTAACTATCTTAAATGGAATTAAAATGAGAGAAATTGAACTAATGCTGGGATGCAGATAATCAAGAGTCAAGTACAGTTTAGCCTTATAGAAGGTCTGGGGTTAGAAATATCGAAAAAAGGAAAACTAAGATGAGAGATGAAGTGAAATAAAAAGAACAAACATGAGCCTAGAAAAATCCAACGAAAGTCTAAAATTCCGTAATATTGTCGTTGGCTGTTTGTTTAATGTGGAAGCACTTGCATAATACCAGCAGTGTTCACTGTTCAGTTACATGTAGAATGCATGAATTGCTAGTAATACTGCAGTTATTGTCTGACAGGTTAATGAGTACCCGGCCTGCCACCCCAGCTCTCCTGCAGCAGTATGTGGCAGCTGAACTTAGCCAGGTAAGCAGTGCATTGCTTGTGAGATTATGTACTTCTTGTTATAAAATTTCTACAAAATTGTTTTTGTATATAGTGAAAGTGGTGCCAGTATGACAGCATGGGGAGCTTTGGCTATATGCTACGTTATTTGTCTCATCAGTTGTATGTAACAAGGAAGGCAATAAATCAACATAGTCTATACAGTGGTAGGTTGTGGCCATGAAGGGCTAAGCCGGAGTGGGGTGGGGAGAAGGAATCGAGTCCTTTCACCCCAGCTAACCAGTGCGTGTAATATGCAGTTGTGTTCATACGGCCAGAATGGTGTATGGTACCCCCTGTAGCCTGAGTAAGGAAAGTGGACCTTGAGATATTCATTCACTTAATCGAGATAAATGCGAATTTTGTAGATCTACTACATGCAAATTCACTAAAGTTAGCTGACAAAATTGCTAATTGCTGATAATACCAAATTGTTGGTAACCATTCCTTTAAGTAGTTGATTGCATCTAAAGCTGTGTTGATCATAATTTTAGTTGACATATTATGTACAAAAAAATTATGGTTGCAGTCACTGCATTGTTATCTTCTGATCTTTGGTTTTTTGCAGGCTCGGCCCAAAATGAAAATTATCCGTCGTGCCTACGAAGAAGCACTATTGTCATTTGGAGCAGACAACATTGGTAATTTTATTGTTTGTCCGATGGTTTCACAGCTTTTAAAAACATTTTTAACTTGGTGAGTGACATCAATAAGGAAATTTCTGACACATTATTGTTTTAGCATCAATCATAAATGTGTTTGCTGTTTTTTGTACGTTCTGTGTACTTCTGTTTTCCTCAGTTCTGTTGTCCACTTTGCTGCTGCTGCTGCTGATGTTGAATGCCTAGTAACAGTGTTGCTGGTATTACGTTTTATGCTGATCAGATGTTGGTGATTACTAGGAGCCTTTTGTGGATTATAGGTGATCTTGATCTTTACCATCTGGAGATGGGGTGTACAACTTGACACTTCACGGACTTATCTCAGCAAGTTATGAGTTGGATTTTGTTGACATTTTACTGCGGCGGGCACAACTGCACATAAGTGATGGAGAGTGCCCATGGACCACCCAGTCAGATTCTGATTATCTGGTTTAGCATCTAGATCTAGGGTTCCTCTATTCGGCAATTCTTTGGTGGGATGAGCAATGCCCAGGGAACAATTTTTGGATGCGTTGTATTGGCTAGTGGGCAGCACTGTTCACGATGGAGGTGTGAGATCTCTAAGAGCTTCTTTAGTTTGAAAATGTTGAAGGTGTCTATAGCCCTTAGTGGCAACCAATTTTAGAGCTACGGAGTGTCACATGCCATATGGGATCAATCAGTTACCTTCCACCCAACACAGGTGAACTTGCCCTACCTTAACCCCATCTAAACAGGCTGATACTCAGTCTACATACTCTGGATGTATGGAAGGCTGAGTTGACCCTTGTGGTCAACTATATGTCGAAGTTGTTTACCTGTCCGCATACTGTCACCCATCCAATTGATAGCGACCTGCTCAGGAGTCGAACCCACAACTTCTTCATCATAAGTCTTAACGTCCCAGTTTGAAGTTATTACGAGTGTTGGAGGTGTTTGTTGCGTGGCAGATGTGTGGTTGAACTACATGGAACTGGAGTCAATGCATGAGCAAGGCAAGCCGGAGAACATTGCCAGCATTCACTGGCGAGCCGTCAGGAATCTACAGCCACAACTTACAGATGAGTTCAGACAGAGAGCAATAGCTCTGCATACCAATGCTGAATCTGTCGTTCCGTCGTGATCTGACGTGCAAAGATGTCGCTCAGCCCAGTGCTTTTATATTTTTTATATTATTTTATATTTTTAGTATGCATAATCGTCCAGTGCATGCCTACATATGACTTTTAGTGTTTTGAACTGAAAATTGGCACACGATTTAGGCCTACTGTGCTTCCAGTTGCAGTCTGGCAAAAAAGTAGGCATAGGGGAAATAGTTTATCCTTTTAAATTTTTATCTCATGATATTTTATGTATAATTACACTAAGGCTCATAAAAAAACAGAGCTGGTAACAGATAGGTTTCAATCGAAATTAACGATTAATAAATCATCAACTTTTGTAAAAAAAAAAGTAAATAAAAAGTTTGCTAACAAGTCTCAGAGGTGCATTGTGATGCAACTACTGACTGTTTAACCCAGTCTTAGACAATAACTAAAATGCTGACTTTTTTTCTGGAAAACAGCTGAATGAGATGCAAGCTGTGGTATCATATATTATAATAACTTTTTTTCCGCAGTTTCAGAAGATGACACTCCACTCTGTTACACTGTCCACATTCAGCACACTTGTAATCATACTTTGCCTCCTGCTAGAAATGCAGATCAGTGAAATGTTTCACACACCAAGTACAAATTGCAGGCAAAGTCGAACTGCTACTGAGACAGTTTGTGGCGGAACAATGACACGATTAATATCAAGTCTGTAAACACATCGTTTAGCTCCATGGCTATTTGCCTCCAAGGTGCTCCATTTTAGGAAGGAACTGAGTAAACTCTTCACATCTGTCCTCAACACCTATCAGATTATGCAAAAAACCTGTAAACTCATATAAACATGCTGACCTAAAAGTGCCAAAACGTTGATGTTCTTCAGATTAAGAACTTTGAGTTCTCAAAAATACAACAAGTAAAAGTAATCAGTAGCAACTCTGTCCAACATGAAATTGTCCACTGATTGTTCTCTGTCTCAATTTTGCCTGGCTAGCATGTTCCAGTTTAACAGAACATCCTCCCCTTGAAGTGACTTATGACAGTTTCCTGATGTTTGACATATTTACCACATGAACCTCGTATCTGAGTGTAATGACAGATGGCGTTTAAATTCACCTTCTGTGCAAAAGCGCTTTGGACATTCACTGCAAACATACGGCTTCACAGCTTCATGACGACATAAATGTTGCTTAAGGTGACTACTGTAGCAGAATTTCTTCTGACAAATGTGACATGCGAACCAAGTACCTTCATTGTGTGACTTCAGCAGATGTACCTTGAGTTGGCCGACTTGAGAAAAACAGTCCGAACAGTGTCTACATGAGTATGGCTTTGCATCAGTGTGAGTATTCACATGACATTTCAATTCCTGGCTACTTTTAAACATCTTCCGACAGTAAAAACAGTCATAAGATCTACTGTTGCTGTGTACATAACGTTCATGTCTCTGCAAGTCGCTTGACCTGCTAAATCGTTTGTCACACAGTGAACACTTGCACGGTTTGTGTCCTGTGTGGATTCTCGTGTGACGAACCAGATCTCCAGAATGACTAAATGTCTTGTCACACACTGGACATTTATGTGGTTTCTCTCCACTGTGAATTCTGCTGTGCGTAGCAAGGTTGGATGATTGTGTAAATTGTTTGCTACAAACAGTACATTCAAATGGTTTTTCTCCAGAGTGACTTCGCATGTGTACTGTTAAGTCCAGCTTGCGACTGAAACATTTTCCACATTCAGCGCACTTGTGTTTACTACAGTGAACATCCATATGCTGCCTCAAGTAATGCCTAGTAGCAAACTGCTTCTTACACTGAGTACATGAATACAGTGCATCTTCAGCATGTGCTTGCTTGTGACGATTCAGACTGTCTTTCCTTACAAACCGTTTGTCACACACTGTACACAAATATGGTCTTGGCTTGTCATCATGCGGTTTCTCAGTAACATCATTACTATCACCTTCAACCTTCACCTCAAATGAACTTTCACCTGTACAACAAGCATTATACGCTGTGAACCATAAAAAAGTGGAACCGTTTTATTTTTGTAATAACTTTGTCAAATATCAACACACTTGGATAATATTTGGCACACGTGTAGCGTAGACAATCCTGAACTAGCTTATGTGCAAATCACGTGTCAAACTTATTTGCTGCTCTGTATTATACGCTAGTAAATCAATACACTATGAAATAGTGCGTGTACATAGCATCAGCAACTTAGCAACCAGAGTTTTTTCATTGACAAAATGTTTAAAAGTAAACACACTTGCAAACGTCAGTTAAACAATGTCACAGCTTGTGTTCAAAGTGTCCGCCTTTAGCTGACACACAACAGCGCAGGCGTTTTCGCCATTCGTCCACTGCCTCGTCGATAACGTGCTGTTTCATCGTGGACCACACTTCAACCAAGCGCTGCTTCAGATCGGTCTCATCAACTATCAGAGACCTGTACACCTG
>Ga0209671_1008603_pt1 | contig 10676 bp, 11 predicted proteins | sample WorMetHERISLAND2_2_FD_187401 | JGI IMG/M metagenome (GOLD analysis project Ga0209671, IMG submission 187401) | Marine gutless worms symbiont microbial communities from Max Planck institute for Marine Microbiology, Germany - Olavius geniculatus... | ecosystem: Host-associated > Annelida >...
CGTATGGACAGCATAACAACGGTAGGAAAATGTGGTTAGTTAATTGTTAGTTAAGTTTACTTCAGTTGTGTTTTTTTATTATTTGCATTTATCATTTGTTTCTACCATGTTTATGGTGAACAAAGTTTCGTGTGTTAACTGGAAAAGATGATTGAAAATGTGAAACCTGAGAGCAGCAGCCTTGACAGGCACTCTCTTGTAGACGTAAGTGGCAAGCCAGTATTGAACAGTCATGTTCCAGGCACGCATGCCTTCACGCACGGTCGGCGCAAGCTCACAGCCATACAGGTCCAAGTTGTGAACTGTCTCAAAGTTGTACTGTACTTCCGTCTCAGCGTTAGCAGCATAACTGTGTCAACAACAGCCAAAGACGTTCTATTAATAGCCTTAGACTGACAGCCTATGTGCTAGCGTCTAATCAGCCTAACCGGAAGTTATGGTCGCCACGTGACTTAGACTGTCACACGCATTTGTATATTCATTTCAGGCTGTCGTCTGGACACAGAAGTCACCAGACCACAGTGAACATCACTCAAGTAACCATACGATAAACTGAAATAATTTAAAACCCGTTTAATTTTGAGTTGAATTCAATGTATAAGTGGAATATATAAGAATCAGAAATTGATTCGGACTGATACATATTCGGCTGGTCACGTGACAACAGCAAAGTGGGCGTTGTCAGGCAGTGCCACTGCAGAAAGCCGAGCTGCTGATCTAAAGCTATTAACAGAACGTCTTTGACAACGGCAACATCAGCAACTCTATCACCCAGCTGCACACACCAGTCTGCCCCCCTCCCACAGAGCAAGGCCCACGGGGTGGTACTGATCTCCATTTCCTTAGCCCTTAGTCAGACACCTGCATACACTGCAAGACCGCATTGCACAGGTGCATATTTACATCCTGGCTTTCAGTGGTACTCATTGTGACTTGTCGCACAGGGACAACCAGGCTGAGTTGACCTGGGTGACTGGTTGCATACTGAGATTGTTTACCTTCCTGCCAACAGTAACACATCCAGGTACTAATCGGGGTCGCTAAGCTCAGTGTAGAGTTGAGTATAGTGACTGATAAAGAACAATGCTTAAACCACAAAACCTGATCCACTATCATTCAGGGCACTGATAGACCTAATTACTCTATCATTACTACAGCCAGCTGTGTCTTGATTATGATTTACAGGCGATGCAACTTTAACAAAATCCGTAAAAAAAACGTAAAGTCCTTCCCGAGCCTTATGGCCCATAGGGCAACACTGATCTCCGTTTCCTAAGGTCCTCAGCCAGGCACCAGTTTTTACACTACAAGACCATGGATGTGCGGCCAGTTTATCGCGCGGTGTGCCTGTTTACGTCCCAGTGGTGAAGCCGGTACCAAATTATACTGCTTGGTGACAGAGGCACATGTGTGAACAACTTGCCTAAGGTCATTACCCGGCAGTGTCCCGGTGCAGAGTCAAACCTGCGCCCCTGAGTGACCTCAGGATTACAAGTCCGGCACGTTACCGTTAGACTACCAAGCCACACTAAGTAAGTAAATACGTAATGATAACTTGGAAGTTGTTGATATAACAAGCACAGCCAAAATATAAAAACAGCCTTAGTAAAAGCAACAATGTTATTCCCAAAAGTAACATTTTTGTTCCATCTTTTCACCAAAGAATCACCTGTCAAAGTGGACCTCATTAGGCAGCAAAAGAAAGTTGTGCTAAAAGAGAGGAAAATTTACAGTTCCGAAAATCTCACCATCGATTGAGTGCCTCAAAGTTGGTAGGACCAGCACCACAGCGGGGCTGACTGTCGACTGGATAAGCACCAAGTGCAGCGGCAATACAGATGCATTCGGACATAATCCATGCGACGTAGAGACGTGTTCTGAATATGAAGAACATTGGAACCATGTAGAGCAGACGATACCAGAACGGATTATCAGTGTAGAACTCATCAGAACGAACATACTGCAATCCACATAATCACACCTTCTTGTACACTGCCTGCACAAAGTTCCGGAAAGTATGCGAGCCTAGTGCCAACGTGTTGTGTGGCCATCTGCCTAACTATTTATTCCCCTAGCAGTATATATGATCACGCCTGGTGGTGTAAATATGGCCTGACCTGATTCATCGCAAACATTCACAATAAATTAGGTCAGGTTGTGTGTTCACCAAGTGTGTTGGTTTGACTCCAGGTTGTGTCACTGACAAGTGGTTACTACATGAATGGAAGCAGGTAAAACCAGCTAGGTACATAACCAACATCAATGGCAACTCAGCCTTCCATCGCTCCAGGGTAGGTAAATCAAGTACCGGCCTATCTGGCTAGAAATAAGGCGAGACCCATTCACCTCAGTCAGCTGGCAGGTGACCTCTGTAGTTCTGCGATGGGTTTTCTATGAAAAGCTGAACACAACATTTAACCTTTTTCAACCTTTGACAAACATCTCTATGATGATAATGATAGAGTAAGCTGGAATGACCTGAATGCTGAAGTAATGTGAGGCCAGTAGAAAGCCAGCAGTAACGAATGGCAACGTCTTGAGATGTGACAACATTGGTGATAACATCGGTACTGTGCTGGCATGACCATTGTGCATCATGTCAGTGTATGTACGATATTTGTAGTACGGACCTAAGACACATGAAACACAATGACAGTACGATATAGACACAAGACATTGACAGACAACATCATTACTGTGTGATCTTGACTGCTGTGTATCATATCAGTGCTGTATGTAAGACATTTGCAGCATAGACACAATGGCTAGTTACACTGCACGTAACTACGAGGGTCATGCAGAAAGTTTGTAGGCTAACACAGTTAGGCAACAGATATTTATATCATATTTTGTCTCTTTTCAACATAGTCTCCTGCAGCTGAAATGCACTTGGACCAGCATTTCTGGGAAGGGGTGCAGGAGCCTTTCCCTGGTATGGAGTTTAGTGGCTATGTCCCCAAAAATTGTTAAAAAATCAGCCTGAAATTGCAGATTGTCATGCACTGGGTGAAGGTATCCTGCTCCAAAATGAGTTACATAAATGTGCAAATGTTTTATTGAAAATGTTTTATACAGAAATTATTGTTTGACTCTTTTGAAAATATTTGGGAAGCATGGGCACAACGGGTGCTATAAAAATGTAGTACAGTTGACCGATTTACCGGTGAGAAGCCCAATGTAGCAGAAGCTGTACATGAGAATGTCGGCAAACGACGGAGCAATTTGCTGGTGTTTGATACGTAATGCTAGACTCTGATGAGCATCCACAGACACAGACCAGAGTTGAGTGCCAGCTTCGGCTGTGTCATGAAGCTCAAATGCAAGCCCAACCATCTGTTCTCACAAGCACCAGAACACTGTATTCTACACTACGTTCAGTAAATAAAACACTGAAATCTGAAATACAACTAGAAAGCAGTCAGAGCCCGCACACCTCCGCCAAGGCAATGTTGTTCGCTAGGTAGCAGCACCATCTTCGATTTTGCAGCGGTTTCCCTCATGCCTCATTGAAAGCAATGGTAACTAAAATTTCAAAGTGATCCAGAATCCAGGATTCCTTCCGGATCACCCCCAAAATTGAATCACTGGTAGTTTGTGCCATTCCCGACATGCCCTCAAAATTTCAGAAAGATCCGTCCATAACTTTTTGAGTTATCTTGCTAACACACAGACAGACAAAAACCAGCAAAAACATAACCTTCTTGGCGGAGGTAATAATGATTCATATACCATGTAGTTCATACCATTAGTTTTTTAATCCTGCTGTTATATAGTTTGCTGAAGTTTTTTTGCATGCACAATCTCCATACTGCAATTGCATTTTCAGTGCTGCTCTCTGCCACATAAAACTATTAAAAACTGTACTCACTCCCAGATATGCTGCGTGACTGAGTAGCATTACAACACATAACTGTAACATGACCTCATACCAGAAGTTTTTTAACTGCAACTTATAAAGCAAAATTCATTAGGGCTGTAAACATAACGATTAATTAATTGATTAATTGTTTAAAAAATTAATCAATTAAATTTTTAATGAACTAAAATTTGATTAAAATCTTGCACTTTTTATGACTTATGACCAATGTTTGTAATCTAATTTTATTTCACATAACACATGTCATCAAGATTTTTATTTGTATAGCATCAGTTCAACAGTCTGCACTCTGTGAGCTTTGCCTATACATTTTGTGTCGGCTACTGCATCATCATCACTTTTTCGATTTTGCTTCAGTTTGCAAAAAATAAGGACAAACAGTAGTTGAGTTCTGCAGTATACACAGCCTTTATTACAAAAGTAATCAAAAATAATTCACTATTTTTGATTAACTTTTAAAAATCAATTGATTAAAAAATTTTAATCAGCCCTAAAATTCATTATTACCGACTACTACTGCACTTGTTAACTAACAGCACACTGCTCACAATGACTCAAAATATCAGTATTCAGTAGCAATACCAGCTCAATATTTTCACAAACAAACAAATTTTTTACTTCACCCTCAGCGTGAGAAAAAGCTGGACAGCATTAGCATGTGGAAGTACTTCTGGCAATCCAAACATATGAGCCATACGAAAGAAAGCTATGTAGCCGAAGCACCATACAAAGCTCACCACATGACACCATCTGAAACACATAAAATGTTTTCATAACTGCACAGCTTATATTTTTTGGATAGCAAATCTAGCAAACTAAAGTGTAAGTTAGAAAATTCAACCCCCACAGCTTTTTAAGCTTTATTTTGTAAAAATGAAAAATTTAAAGCCATATTTTACGTGCATATTCGGCGTTCAAATCCATGCCAGATTACAAAGTTTCATTCAATTATTCCTAAATGTGATGAAACTATGCCATATTATGAGTGCTCAACCAGAGAATTTGAGGGGGAGGGAAATTTTCTAACTCACACTGTATATTAGACATGTATACAACTATGACTAACAACTATTACGAAATCTAACAGGAGAAAAGTGTGTTATAAAGCAGCTCATCTCATCACGAGCCTATGTACTGAAATGCTTGCACGCAAATGCGAACAGTGTTATCTCTAAACATGATGAACTACGTGAAAGGGTCTTAACCGAGGCCTTTGATGTCATTGCAGTAACTGAAACTTGGGCCACAGATTACATCGGTGATTGCAAATTGGTTATAGATGGATACGTCTTGTACAGAAAAGATAGACAACCAGGTACAAAGGGTGGCGGTGTTATGATTATGGTCAAAGATCCAATAAATTCCAGGCCCATATTACAACTAACTCACTGTCAGTATGGTGTCAGATCGATATAGACAGCTCTAAACTGGTTCTAGGGCTTTGTTATAGAAGTACTGCCAGTAGATCTGCCAATGATGAAGATCTCTTGAAGCTGTTGAAAACGGCAACTACCGTATCCTACCCGGATTAGAAAAAACTTCTGATACCATGCCTCCTGGAAGACTTCTTACAAAGCTGAAGATGCTTGGTATTCATAATAATATATTAACGTGGATCGCCAACTTCTTGCAAAATCGAATGATGAGAGTCAGAGTAAATGGTGAATGTTCTGACTGGGCTTATGTATGGAGCAGAATTCCGCAAGGATCAGTACTGGGGCCACTGCTGTTCCTTATTTTTGTAAACAATTTGCTGGACTGGATTAGGACAAACATCAGGATGTTTGCTGATGACAGGAAGGTTTGGAACAAGACTGTCACAGAGGCGGATGTAGCAAAACTGCAAGAGAATCTGAAGCAATATTGTGTGAATGATCAAGGAGATGGCCGTCGCAGTTCAACCCCGAGAAATGTGTTGTTATGCACGTTGGGCACACTGTGGACAATTGTTATCACTTGGTTCAGGACGATCAGAATGTTGAACTGAAGTCAGTGACTGAGGAGAAGGACGTGGGTGTCTTGGTTACTAACAATCTGAAGGTTTCATCACAATGTGTTCAAGCAGCTTGTAAAGCCAGTAAAGTCTTGGGTATGATAAAAAGACAGTTTCGAATATTGGATAAAAGCAGTTTTATAATTCTGTACAAGAATTTTGTTCGACCGCACTTGGAGTATGCTATCCAGGCTTGGTCACCATATCTGCACAGACACTGCATGTCTTGAACGAGTTCAACGGAAGGCAACCAAATTGGTGAAGGAACTCAGGAGTCTGTCATATGAACAATGCTTGAAAAGACTGCACCTGACCACCTTGGAAAAGCGTAGATTGAGAGGCGATCTCATAGAGACATACAAGTTATTAACAGGAAAGGAAAATGTAGATTCCAGCTGTTTTTTTCGTCTGGATTATCAGCATTACAGCACTCAAGGCCACCAGCACAAACTCAAGAAACAGAGATCATGGCTGGAAATTCGAAAGAACTTCTTCAGCAACCAAATAGTCACAGAGCGGAATTAGCTGCCTGCACGTCGTCGATGCAGAAATTGTCGTAATGTTCAAGAATCGTCTCGACAACTGTAGCAGATGGGGCAAATTAAAGCTTTTGCTTCTACGCCCATCATCAACAAGTAACAAGTAACAAGTAACAGTAAATTTATTATGATTGCAAATCAATCAGATATAATAGCAATAAAATTTAAACGTATCAGTTGGTGATTTCAACCAGTGTAGACATTTACGCTGATTGGTCATCACAATCAGTTCCTACTGAAAGGCATCAGCGCAGAAACTTAGATTAGTAAATATATAGTTTGTATATATTTGTGGTAATATTACAGTGACACAGTGGGTACCTTGACAATGACAATGACAATGACTTTATTTCGCACCCTTGCGGCTAATCAGCTGAGTAGCCAAATAACAGTGCAACAGTGCAAAACAACAATAATAACACAGTGTAAGCACAAAAATGTAACATAGTCCATAAAAACACAGATATTGCATTTCCTCCATTAATTTGAACACTAATAATTCCATCAGGTTTAGTCCAGGTCAAATAAACCATAATGCTTGTTTACCGTGAACAATGGCTGTGTGTTGTTTGCTTCCCGGCGCATGCATTCGACCAATTAACGCAGGCATGGCGCTGTCTGTCATGCTGTATGGTAAGGAAGAAGGGGGGAGACAGCCCCAGGGCATACACAGCAAGCAGAGATTCCTGCATACGGCTGCCCGCCCAGCGTGCTTTCATGTTAGCTGCGGAAGCAGTGCTGACCAGAGATGTGCGGATCCCAAAAATGAGTCCACATCAATCCGCAATTGTGACCAATGATGCGCGTCCGTTTATGCAACAGGAGCAAAATATTGGATCCACTGTCAGTCCACGTCAGCACTGAATAAATAGGCCTATTCTGTAAGGAAGGCCACTAGGCTTGTAGCAGATTACAATATTACTAAACAAAGTATCAGCAGTAAAGGGCATATTGGTGCATTTTGCTAAACAAGACAGTAATTAAACATGCTTTCCAAAGTCTGTTAGTAGTTATTAGCAGAACTGCACTCGTCACGGAACATGATTTTGCATCTGCAAATTTTGTCTACCTATGATAAGCTGCCAGAAACCTGCGGATCTGCGTCCATAATCCGCACATCTCTGGTGCTGACCGGTCCGCCCCAGCCCTATTCACAAATGACGCATGCTTACACTAGCTGCGCTGTCCCCTCGCGTGACGATCAAAGGCCACAGTAAGCCTGCTGGTTGCAGTTGTACTGGCCACACACCACTAGAGCACATCATTCGCATTCCAGTATTCTAGTTAAATAATTTGAACATGTTTTTCAGCGATTATTTTTTTAACTTCTAATAATTCGAACACTTATAAATTTATTTATTTTTAGCTGTGCGAATTAATGGAGAAAATACGGTAGGCCTAATACAAATATAGAACTGGGATATAGCTAGAGTTATATATGTGATTGGTATTTATTGAGAGCGAAGTTGACAAATGACTGAAACTTTTTGTTCATGAGGTTGGGCAGGCAGAGATGTGCTAGAACGTAGCCTGGAAGTTACAGAAGTGTTGTGAGGTGTGGGAGGAGGTGATGGAGACATGAAGCCGGATTGCGCACATTTTGAAAGAAAGATCGAAACAGTTTATCGCACCTATCTTTTAATGAATTTAGGTTAGAAACAAATAGGAGACTGGGATATGACATACCACGAGAAAAGGTGAAGATAATATGTATTGCTCGTTTTTGGATTGATTCCAACTGCTCAGATTGGGCGCGGGTAATAGAATAACGCCATACTGGGGAGGCATACTCAAAACCGAGCGAATTACTGACGTGTAAAAATGTAGTAATTGGTGTGATGGGACACCTGCTCTCCTGAGTTGTTTTAAAAAGTAGAATCACTTACTTGCTTTTGATACGATGATATAGACCTAATCCCAATATAACAGCATGTCAATAGTTTCTCATATAAAACATATATGTAATAAACTGCTAACTTAAAGTTTACTTAACATAACGAACAATAACAAACCATCTGACACAGTAAAAGCGGGCAATGTGTCAAACGTAAAATAGCGTACAATGCAAACGGAAAACACAGCAAAAACAACCTTGCAAACCCACCTTGCACTAACAAGCAATACAATCAGTGCATTAACGACCGCAGATAACAACGAGTGTAAACAGTGCCCCCTGCAGACGACAATCACCATAGCCACGCCCACTCCGCTAACCAACCGCTGGCGTGCCACACAGCCGTCCGTTGCTTTTACCAAACGACCAGTAAACAGAGACACCAATAACAAAATAAAGTAAACAATGTCGTCGTAATCCATCGAAGAAGTTATTCGCTACGACGCTGAAACTATGACAACTTCAGCGGTCAATGCTTTTGTTTACATTCTGTCGAGTCGACGATGCGACTAATCGCCGATTCAAACGGTATTGATTCATATTCTTTGCTAACATTGAGGGGTGTGGGTAAAATGCGTCCGGTGCGTCTAGTGCGTCTAGGTGCGTCTGTGTCTAGTAACATGACGATAGGCCAGACCAGTGCTTTGATGAGTCGAGCTTTTAGTTTATTGCTCACTTTACGTGACTTTAGTGCTGTTGGTTCAGCAAAATATCTGTCCGTTCGTAAGTTTATTTTTATTATTGTTATCAATTGGTAAGAAAATTACAAAAGTTTTTTTTCTTACTAACATTTTGAATACTAGTAGGAAGTACAAAAGAAGTGTGCTTCAAAAGCGTCTACTCTACCTTATATCCGTAGGCGTACATGAATGCAACCTGTCTATACCCGAAAGCCAGCGTCCGACTTTAGGTCGTGGAAAGAAAACGATTTCCCAGAGTGACTGGAGTTCCATACACGTGTGAGGTTTTTGGCATTATTTTTCTTTATTTGTAGTTTATTTGTAGTTTAGATTAGCACCGCTGGCAGTTTCTATTGTCTAACTGTTCTACCTATTATTAGTTGCTGGTTTTCAGCGTTAAGGTCTTCACTCCTCGCTCTTCAGTCTTCAGTCTTCACTCATCATTCTTCAGTCTTCACTGTTCAGTCTTCAGTGAGAAAACGAGGAGCCCCGCCCCCTTCAAAACCTATAAAAGAGAGTCAGCCGCCGCTGCTAGATATAGGGATATAGAGATATCCGAGTCGGACCTCGACGCGGTTGGTATAGCGCCTGCTATAAGGCCTAGGCCGGGGCTTTGGCTGGGCACGGGTGTAAGGTTTAACTGTAGTGTTTTACCTAAATATTTTGGCTACTGCCAGTGGCGCTCTTCCCAGGTTATTGTTTGTTTGTTTGCATAAAAGACAGTTTGTTGCGCACTTCTTTTACGTTACAGTTATTAAGTTTATAAGGCGTGCAATAATAGTTTCACCATCAATTCTCTTTCTTTTGTTGTTGTTTAATAAATCCATAAAACTAATAAAATCACAGTAAAACAATGAAAGTAATAAAACCAGGCTAAAGTAATAAAACCGTATTAAAACAGTAAAATTATATTAACAATAAAACTAATCAAATTACATTATATTTATCACACCACTTAGTTCACACACAATCACAGATGCCGACTTAGATGGCCACGGGACATTCATCCATCCCGTCACAGCTTATGACACGGAGGACGGCGGTCAATCGGGTTACTCGGAGAGTCGAGCAGCAGTGCGTCAGTGCGACGAATGTTATGCCGGAGAGGAGGCTGATGTCGACGAGGAACCAGGATTGATGACCGTCACGTGGCGTGCTGACGTTACACACGCAATGGTGACGTTGCTATATCGAATGTACAGTCAACGCCAGGATACAATACGGTAATTCGGCGCACGTGGGTCATATGGCATGCAGGCAGCAACATATTGCATCCAAACCGCTTCATGGTTACTTTTGACAGGCTATAGTAGTTGCCGTGGCACTATCTCACGGTACCATTCCCGACCTTCCAATACACGCTTTATGGACAGGCAGACATATATCGTCCCCAAGGCTCGACCTAACGGTCGGCCAAAAACAAAAGCAATAAAATTGTGCAGATTTTTAAGAAAGTTGGAAAATACTTAATTATGTTATATTTTAATGCAAATTTGTGTTTATTTTTTACTGTTATTTATTTATTTTTTTTACAATTTTAGGAGGAAAATGTTTGCGTCTTGTTTTGGGGGAAAATGACGTTCTTTTCCTGTTGTATTTTGTAAAAATTTGTGGGCTATATGTACGCAAGAGAGGCGTCTGTGGAGTGTGGATATGGATATATCCATGGATATCCATGGATATATCCATGGAT
>Ga0209671_1008607_pt1 | contig 10672 bp, 8 predicted proteins | sample WorMetHERISLAND2_2_FD_187401 | JGI IMG/M metagenome (GOLD analysis project Ga0209671, IMG submission 187401) | Marine gutless worms symbiont microbial communities from Max Planck institute for Marine Microbiology, Germany - Olavius geniculatus... | ecosystem: Host-associated > Annelida >...
ATAGTAAGTTCCGCATGCTACCAATTTAGATCCCTTACGACACTTCCACAGCCTACTCCCAAAACGGATACTTGCATCTAGTGATTGCAATCTCAGCATTGAATTCTCAATCCCAAGATCTGGGATTGAGAAATTTGTAATCCTGGGATCCCGTTTCGGGATTGGGCTTACAGAATGGTCGCTGTTTTTGGTATCTATAGTGGACTTATTTTATGCATGAGGATGTAGTAGGCCGACTGTACGGAAGGTATTGCGAGTGTAGGGAGTGACTGACTGTAAAAACACAAATTACAGTGCACAGAAAGAGCAGGACTTTGTAACGCACATCAAATATTTTATTCATTAGATGGCTAGAATTGTTATCTGTGTCATTTAACACTCAAAGTACAATCTTAATGAATTTTTTGTAATCCCGACATACCTAGATTGGAACGCCGAAAATCCTGGGATTCGAGATCCCAGGATTGCAAACACTACTTGCATCCTCATTTGAGTTAGCAGCATGGTTACTATTGACAGCCTATAAAAACTGACCAACATCCTATCCAACCATACCATCGCCAACCCCCTTGTTCACCCGAAATAGGGATGCCTATAACTCCAACCACAAAATTGCATGTATCAGTAGAATGTTTACTACTAACAGGCTATAGATATCTATGAATGCAATATACAATCCCTCCATTGCCGACGCTCCCCAGGCCCGTCGAGAGGGGGTAGAGGGGTAAGTTACCTCGGGCCCCACGACGTTTGGGAGCCCTGCCGTAGCTCAAAAATACAAAACTACACCAGAATGTAAAATTTTTAAAAAATTAAAATTTTCTCCCCAGAGGGGTCACGAGAATGTTTCCCTGGGCCCTGCTGTGGCTCTCGACGGGTCTGACGCTCTCCTTCTCCACCAAACAGCGATAGTGCCTCAAAACTTGCTAAACAGTATGGCTGACCATCCTATAGAAATGTAACATTACCTATTACTTAAAACTGATCGTCTACTATCACACTTCACCGTCAGCGTTTTTATCCAGAAAGTTGGCTGCAAAGCCTGCGATGAATTACAAAATCAAACGACTCATGAATCCCTTTGAAGTTTGAACCTGCTGATCATGGTGACCAGACAACGCTGAAATTACTAAACGCAGCATTTAATGTTCAAAAGCATATTAACAGAACGCATTATCACAATTACATTTTATAGAAACATACTCAAAAATACATGTAATTGCATGCGCCATTACCGGTACTTTGTTGAAGTGAGATGAATTGAACCTAGTATATAAACAAAACGTAAATAATAATTAACAGCATAACAAATGGTCAACATCATTCTCATGTGCTTCAGCTAGCAGGAACTTCATCAACACAACCAGTTCAATTGAGTCAAAGACTATGAAGACAGATAACCAGGCCTAAAGAAAAAACCAGTGCTTTCAGTTGCAGCTGGCAAAAAAACTACAGACAGGGGAAGGCAAAAAATGTTTTTCATTATTTACTTTCATATCATGATGTGTCACGTAGTTATCACTTATCAGTTAACTCATCAAAACAAACTGACACACTAAATAGTACTCATAAGAACTTAAGCAAAGTTACTGTAACATTTCAGACTAGATACAAACAGTATTTTTCAGTGAAACTTCAAAGGCATACTAAAAACTGCACTGATATTTTTGAAGATCCAACAAAAATTTTAGGCATGTAGGTTTTTCTAGGGACAAAAGCACAGGTTTTTTTTATTTTTAGGCCGCAGCTAATACTGCAAGCAACATGTACTGGTATACAGCTATCCAGTATTTTCCAGTATTGGATATTCCAAGCTGCACGATGTATGACTACTGATTACAGCAGAAAAAGATAACTGAATGCTTAACAACATGGCATATGACTGGATAAGATTTAACACAGTGTAATAAGAAGTATATGAACATCATGCAATCCACTGCTGACTTTCACTGCCAGTAACATACAGCAACTGTCAGGTTTTACCAAGAGGCATAAGCAGATCAACAGCATTGCAGATATTGCAAGCAGAGATCGACAGAGATGACAAACTTGACTTGTACAAATATATCCTCCAGCTCTGAGAACACGACAATAAATGGGAATAACTGAAACAAAACAAAATTAAATACAGCATACACAGAACACATATATGTGCAGAAACACAAACGGTGTAGACGGTATATAAGATCCAAGGTAAATATCAGCATACTATTCACCATCATGCATATTACATTGCAAAATAGAAGACCATAATTCGTGAGAAGTATGCAAATTACAAAATTAACAAGAAAAGCCCAGCTAACACAAAGAGGAATGCATGCCAGCAATGCATATGTGAAGGCCCGGTGCAAACGAAATCTAAGCTCACAACGATGTTTCATTTAGACTGGACGGCGGATGATGCCTAGCGCCATATCTAGTGCATGAATTCCAGTATTGGCTGAAAATCGCAAATTTTTTCCTACCCCCTCTCATTTAGCACCCTCGTTGGGTGTGACCCCTTTTGAATTTATGGAAAAGCTTTACGGTTCCTAAAAAAAGATTCTTCCAGGCAGCTGATGGTGAAGATTTGGTGATCTTAGCTTGCACCGTTTTTGACTGATACACCCGTGTGTGACAGACGGACGAATGGACAGACAGAATTGTGACGGCTATTTGCACGTAAAAGTACAGGACTGTGGTCGACTCCTCCATAACAGTTTCGTAATGGTACAAACCAATGAAGGTCAGTCACCTGATGCAAAAATTAGGCCAAATATCAAAAATCTGGCCTGACCAAATTTTGATAGTCTCCAAATTTAAGAATCAGTAGTCATTTATCACCTCTCATTGTCATGGCTGCGAAGATTTTGGAAATAGAAGAATTTGAAGATCTTGTGACCTTGGAATACTATTATGTACACTTGCTGACCTTGTGATTTCATTTGAAATGGTAAAACAGTATAATTTTCTGAAGTTGGATGGTCATAGGTACAGAGAGAGAAGATTACAGTCAATACAGTTGGAGTTAACCTAAAAATTCTAACAAAAAATCAAATTGATGCCGAAATAGTTAACATGAAAGCAAGAAGAGTATCCATATTAGGATTGCACCGAGTATAAGTTCAGCCAAAACGTTGATTATGAGTAGAAATCTGTTAGGGTCAATGAACAAAGGTACAGATTAGATAATTATCACAAACAGAAGACACTTTGTAATTATCACATAAATATGGCCAGTCAGTCAAGCTGACACTTGCCGAGAATGTATGTTGATAAAGCATTTACAGCATCTATTCACAAAATACAACTTTTCGAGTCACATCACATCGACCTATGACAATCCACCAACAAAATGACGATGACGACAGAAGGCGAGATCTTAGTTACACATGTTACCAGCAGCACTACACAAACACTGGATTATACGCCTGGCTTAGCATATGTATGGCAACGACACTTAAACTGCAATGAGATTTGGCAGTTGTGTAAAATGAAGAAATGTACTTAAGGCTTAGCATGTCAACGTTAATGTAATTCTCATCATATGCATGTAACGTATACACATATGTAGTTATAGCCCATAAATTTCCAGGAAATTGGAATAAAACACACAAGATAAGACATTTTCGAAACATGCCAGCGTGAACACCGGAAACAAGTAAAAAACAGCATACACTCCATAGCAACCTTATGCACAATAATTAAACCTAAAAATGTGCAAACAAAATGGCACACAATTCAGTATGAGTCCGGAAAAAAATCAAAGTTTTTAAATATTAATAAAATAATGTGTCGACTGAGTTCACACAACTTAAGCATCTTGGAGATGCTGAAAATTACTTATTATTCCGGCTTAGTTTCAGCGTAGAGTGATGCGACTGTCTCTTTGTACATGTCTAAAACGACTGGCCGCTTCAGTTTCAGCGTAGGACCTAAACACGTTCACACAATAACCATCTCTGTAAAGCACCATTCTGCAACACCTAACGACAACGTAGCTAACACAGTATAGTCAACAAATATAAAAGCCAGAAGCAGAAACTGACTACAGCAAGGATCGGCACAGAGCTATTGCACAATAGCTAAACAGGACAGAAGCAAATAGCCACAAAATACACCGCAAAATCTGAATCCAAGCTCAAGCAGTAAGGCAAAAGCCAACGCCTTCTGTAACAAAGAGCGTGAAACACAAAATTATTGACTGCAAGAATAAAAAAACAGAAATCATTCCCCTATTAATGTCTGCCTGTCACTGAATTCCATTTCTTCGCATGTGCTAGCTTCATTAAAAGTTAGCACCTTCTGCAGAAAATAAGGCACATGTATGTCGACACAAATCTGTGAGTCAAACCAATACAATGTAAACCAATAGATTGCTACTAAAGTAAAAAAAATATGCTGATCGGCACTTGCCTAACTCGCCACCAGCAATTGAGAAGTCGCGAGGGATTATCGTCCATTTCTGTATAAGCTGGGCGCGGGAGACAGCGTTGCGGTTGGCAGCGTCAATGCTGGACTGGATAAGCTGCGTGACTGAAGCAACGTGCTCTGAAGACGTCAGCTCGGTCACGTCCGACACGTCAATGCCAGCCGCATTGAAGTAATTACGGGCTGTAGACGTCAACTTTGATGTAGGAACAGATGTTGTGTCATCTACCTCGGTCTGCAACAACATTTCGCAAAAATTCTATCAGTCAGTCATTCATTCATTTGTTAGTTCAGTTGGCAATGGTTAGTCCAATCCAGCTAGGTCAGGCACGTCAGTCAGTCAAAGCAATTTATACAACTGCAACACATGTTGCAAATCAATCCTCGAGGCACATAATGACAGTCCTATTATACAATGTCAAACAGTTTGGCTTTCATATAATGCTCAAACACGCTACAACATTTGGTAAATTCCAGACTAAAAGTGCGCTAATGCCAAAAGCTTTCATTGGCAATGCTAGCATCACTGAGTAACAGTTAGTTTGATGATTGTAATGCGTGCAATGAAATGCAATGGGTAAACCAGGTCGACTGCTAGACTGTTAGGTAATTCATTGGTGCACTCATGTCGTAATGCACCCATAATATCCTCAATTCCTCATGCAACAATGGAACTAAAAATTTTAGGATTAAATGATATGAAAAAAAGCTTGTTTGTCACACTATGAAATTTTCAACTATATGGACCACTGGACATAATGACGACATCTGATGCATCACGTAGGACTGAGATCATTGCATAAATTATGATTATTTAAAATAAAGCTGCAAATTCTGAATATAATTCCACACAGTTCTGAATGAAACATGACTCGGTGAATCAAAGATAGCTCGCAATCGGTAAGAATTTATTATGCCACATCAGCCACCACAGTAGCACCTCGAGGACAAAGAACAGTGGTCTTGGCCTTGACCTTCAACACAAAGTCCTTAAGAATATCACTGATGAGTAATGACCCCCACCATGGTCTGGCACCTTGACGTGGTAATGGGGCTTAGTGCTATGAAGACCCGAAAGATTTCTAAAATCTATAGGAGGGGCAAACCAAGTGCAGAACAGCTCAGTATGAGCACACATGGTACACTTGGCCAGTCTAATGTACTTCGGTTTCAGTTTTAATGCTAATTTTGGCTTCACAGCCATTTATCGAACATTTCACAGCCATTTACAGTAACCTTTGGTTACATTCGGCGATGAGCATTGGGGAATATGCTGGACAGGTGTAACAGCCTGATAAGGTAACAATCGCTGATGACGAACCTTGAATGTAAGCATCATCGTTAGAAACTTGCGTGAGTCTCCGACCAGCATGCAGTTGCTGACGCATGGTAACTGTTCTTTCACGGCATCCTCAATGGGAACCGGCGCAACGTTCTCACCTCCAGCTGTTATTAGCAACTCTGCACCAAATTGAACAATCACTATTAACTTTGCAGTAAAACAAAAATACTAATATATACCAAACTATTAATGTTGCACATTGCAGTGGTAATTCACAAAGTAGCAAATACAAACTGTACTGAAGATGGTTTTATTTCATCGATTTTATGATAATCTGCTTTTGTTTTATCGTTTCATTGTTTGGTTTTTATTTCTTAGTTTTTAGCATTTTTAACAATCCTGTATTGTAACGTATTACTGAAGAGCTTTGCACTTATGCCATGTGCTAATCTTGTCATAGATACATGTATCAAATATCGAATCTTGATTATGTAGTGTTCAAATACTTGTACGTTATAAATAAAAAGCCATGCTACATGATTTTGGACTACTATATATTCAACGACTACTGTCAATATTTTAATACACAAACAACAATAAACTATGTCAACCGTATCTAATGGCAATCAGTGCACAACGTACTCACTGTTAAACCAGCATTTTTGATTTTTTTTACCGAACAACAAGATTACACGGACACAAATAATATTGATCGCAATACACAAAGTATCATTTAACAAGCAAACTCAATCAACAGAAAGGATAAATGAAATTACGACCGAACAACTGTATGACACAAACCCTTGATGCGCCCAGTGATATAGAGAAATCCTCGATCATCTCTCCTTCCAATGTCACCTGAGTGCAGCCAGCCGTCATCGTCTAGTGTTTCCCGGGTCTTCGCCTCGTCATTCAGATAACCCATGAACATGTTCCGACCATTCATACAAACCTGGGTTAGAAATACACCAACTACAGTACTACTCAGTATTGACTGTCTATGTTAAGCTATAACTTTTTACCAAGTGAAAAAATTCCAAGTACTGTTGTCCAAACTCAAAATAATCACATTAATCAGCATTAGTACTGTCCTCGTTATCATTACCACACTCGAAATTATTCTAACAATATAAAAAACGCTATAGGCAGCGAGGTTTACAATTTTAATCAACTAAATATCTTTGTAGTTTAACTAATTTTTAGTTAGTAATGGATTTTTTTTTGGTTAAACTGCACTTTTAACTAACCTTTTTCCCGTTACCAATAGTTAATTCGTTGGTGTAATTAGAAATTAGTTAAAGTATTAGTCAGTAATTTTTATGTGCAACAGCAGCTACTGCAGTAGCGCATCTTAACCATTGCAATTCTGTCTGTCCATCCGTTCGTCTGTCCGTCCGTCATATGGGTGGATCAGCCAAAAATGGTGCAAGCTAGGATCACCGAATCTTTACCATCGGCTGCCTGGAAAACTCCAGGAACCGTAAAGCTTTTCTATAAATTCGAAAGGGATCACCCCGAATGAGGGCACTAAATGAGAGGGCGTATGGAAAATTAGCGATTTCCAGCCAATACGGCGTTGGCAGAGCGACACAGGTCACGCTCTCTGGTGACTAAGTAAAACACTATAGATGATTAGCAGCCTGGCGCCCTCTGGCGACTGTAAAAGATTTTGTTTTACTGTTCTTTTAAACATGCACCACTGTTGCACCACGTTCCCCTCTGCATTAGCTGAGCTTTTCTAGTTAGTTAACTTATAACCATCACTGTGTATATATGCAGTGCACTTTGTACAGTATACTCCACACACACACACACACACACTAAAACAGCGAGGTTGTCAACGCATCAGAAGACTAGGATATAAACCAGATGGAGGCTACCAAGCTATATATAACAACAATTCTTTGAACACAACTATCTCATTGCAAGACACTCATTGGAAATTGAACAAAGAACATTGCTCACTGGCACCATCACCAATACCAACTGTTGTTTAGTATTTTTAGCAAAAGAAATCTTCATGTTTCTGCACTACAAAAATTTAATCAATGTTGAAAAATGTATAATTTAGCAACCAGAAGCACACTGTGTCAAAACCTACCTCATGTTTCTCACTGGCCAACATTGTCGAACATCCATACAATTCCATGCCGACACTTCCCAGCTGGTAATTCCACGGCGCCGACATTGTGTGTGGACCTGCAACATGGTATACCCGAGCTTAAGAGTTTCATATAAATATAAATACACATTTTTGAGTTAAGATAAAAAGCTCCTGCAGTTTCTCTGTGCTAAATACAATATGCACAAACTGTAACAATGTCCTCCCTATTGCACACTGCAATGAATAAGGTATCATATAATCGCATTAGTCGGCCATTGCAGCTCAAATATGTTGCCAGATAACTTTGCAAAATCTGAATGTTCAACTAAACCATTTCTGCAAGATATTCGTTTGCTTACATAAGTTATGCAAGATCAATTATAACTTACAGTATTATAAGGCAAGTTAAAATATGTGCCATCAGCATACAGAGCCAAAGTAAATAAGAAATGCCTACCAGAAGTCTCACTCATGCCGTAGATCTCCAAGATAGGAATGTTGAGACTGGCAAAGAAGTCGAGTGTATCACGCATAATCGGCGCTGCAGCCGTCATGCACATCCGGCAGCGGTCGAGACCGAGGGCCTGGCGGACTTTACGGAAGACCAGCGCATTGGCCATTCTCCAGCCCCATGGCATTGACGTGCCACCACTGTCAATCCATAACAGAACTAGCATCACGTAAGCAGGCTACATGACACTGCACCAAGCTACAACAGCAAGCATTCACCACACCGACCTCCCAGCACCTTCAATAACAAATAAAATAAGTACAGCAAAAAGGATTCAGTGGTTATACAAAAAGGCAACAACAGCAAAAATTCCAAAAAGGCTAAAATTACTACTAACGCAGGCATGGCTTATTTCTTTTGCCTGCTAGTGTTTTTATTTTTACTATTTTTACTAAACAAAGCATGCTTGCATATCACAATATTTACATGAAACTGAAATGAGACTTAGGTTTGCTAGAAAAACAGACATATGCAGCTCAATTTTACACAAAAACCTTCTATGCATATAGGTGATCATTCTGGGACAGGATAACATTCTACAAATATTTCTTGCAGGATAGCAAAAAACACTCACATTACATGACTTTTTATCACAATATTTTCCAATTACTTGATCAAACAAGCACATTAAAAGTGTAAAAACTTAGGAGAATGATATTTTTCAACCTAACAGTGAACAAGTTGAGTGAGTGAGCAAGTAGGGTTTAGCGTCGCGCATGACACAGTATAGGTCATTTCGGGGATGGCCTTTTCAGGCAGAATGCACACATACACATAATAACGAAACAGTAAATTTGACCTTTACAATAAAGAAACGGAAAATTTAACCGTTACAGAAACGCAAACACACAAAATACAAAAAAACAAGCTAAACCTAAAATTATAAGAACTCTGTTATACGCGTGCATATGTAATTAACACAATGGTAGTTCTAATAATCTTCCCTGTTATCCTCCTGACAGTCATCAATCTCATAATGCTGTCTATTGGAGGACAGGGGCAAGTGAACAAGATGAATGTTGCTAAAGTCTTTTTGCAATAGATCATGCTGAATCGTCATCTAAATTAATTAGTGCTGGTAATGATTAAAAATTTTTTAATAGTTAACTTTTTAAAAATTAATGATTAATTAATCGTTAATTTTAGTTAAATTTTCACAAACCAGGAAGGTGTTCGAACAATGATAAGCAAATGATTTGTGCCAAATCATACAGAAAACGTTTTCAGCAGAATCAACTGTACAGTCATCACACAATTCAAATCCAAAATAATCAGATATAGGACCAGAAATGGCCTTATTAACTAGCTCAGTATTTTTTAACTTGCTGTCGACTATTATTATTTATTTTACGCGCGAAATCTACTTCCTGTTATTTCAAGTAAGTAAGCAAAACAATACTTGCGATTAATCGTTGGAAATTTTTTTAATCATTTAAAGTTCTTAATCGTTAACTATTAAATTAATCGTTAACTTCCCCAGCCCTAAAATTAATATGTTCATAACTCTAATATTTTCCGGGTTTCCTTGACAAATTAAACAAAATTTAATGACAGGCATCAAATAGTAAGAATTTCACGATGAGTGAGAGGCCTGGACTCAACAGTGTACAGTGAATCTCTTCGCTTATTAACGTACATCAAGTCACAGCACTATAATAACACAGCTAACTGATAAATTCTCTCTGATGCATCTAAGATTATATGATTCTGGCTCCTTACTCCACTCACCGGTTCATTAATCTGTCATTTCCTTTCAAGCCGACCCCTTTGGCCCAGATGGCAATTCGTCGCTTCAGGTTACTCTGCGATCGGCCGACTGCTACCATCTTCTCTTGTATTTTTTCCCAAACTCTTGGCACACCAAGGAATGCTGTCGGTCGAACCTCTTTCAGCGTCTCACCAAGTGAACCCTGAATGCACAAAATGGACAAAGCAACATAATACAAATACAGCTGTAGCAGTGCCAAACAACAGATATGTGTTATGAGCAATTAACATGTTAAAACTTCCTATAATTACACACACATTACACTATTATAATGATCACTTTATATTTCAGCTAACCAGTTACATATATCATCTGATCTGTAAAAAACACATCGGCCCAGTGCTGACATGACATGCAACCATCCATCCGTCCATATGCGGACAATCGCCCACTGAACTGTGCAAAACTGACAATAAACATGTCCTTCTGAGCTGAACTAGAAGGTCGTTATGACTCCGTTGACTATACTGTCTGTCGCGTTTGGACTACTGTAATGCTGTGTTGCATGGAGCCCCGGCCGGCAGCATCCAGAAACTGCAGCGCGTCCAGAACACAGCAGCACGCGTCGTTCTCCGTGCGCCTAAACGAACTTCTGCA
>Ga0209671_1008609_pt1 | contig 10669 bp, 6 predicted proteins | sample WorMetHERISLAND2_2_FD_187401 | JGI IMG/M metagenome (GOLD analysis project Ga0209671, IMG submission 187401) | Marine gutless worms symbiont microbial communities from Max Planck institute for Marine Microbiology, Germany - Olavius geniculatus... | ecosystem: Host-associated > Annelida >...
ATGGTATTTAAAATTGTAACCATCCAGATTAACTTTTTCAGAAAATCATATTTCGGCCCCTAGGCGGTACTGAGCCTTGAAATTTTTTCACGCGCTAGTAGGCTAAATGCCCAACGCTTGTAGCGCACACCCGAACGGGGACGAGGGTCAGTATAACAATTTTTTACAGGAAAGTGGGTCAAAAATTTGCTCAAATTTTAGCAAATGCGCGCTTATAAATTTGGAAGTAGTAAGAATAACCCTATGAAACTTTGCTACTGACCTGCTGCTAGACAAACATGATAACGTAAATATAAATTTTTGGCAAGAAACAAGTACCCCAAAAATTTGAGAGAGCAAAAATGTGCAAAATTTGGCGCAATTTCAGATAACTTCAGAGTTTCACCGCAAATATCTCTAAAACAGATCGAGAAATTAAAAATCGGAAAAACACGTGATCAAATACAACCTCTAGTAAACGTTGGTGGGTTGAGTGAAAAAAATGGTGAACTTTGGTCTAGTAACAGAAATTTATAGGCGCGCATGTTGACGCACCCAAGATCAATAACGCGCGTGATGTGCGGACCAACGCATTTGAGATCGGTCCACGTGATTTTGCTACGAGAAAAATTCCAACCCCCAAAGTTTTTCACCCAATCAGACTTACAGCGCAGGGCGGACACATATTGGGCTCTGCTCCAAATTTCTACTTGGCTTTTGTTTTAATTCGTTAGGCCATGTAGCTTATTTCTCATTTTGCTTAATTGTTCAGCCCAAGCCGGCTATATACAAATACTTAGTGAACGTATTAATATTGCTTCATATATGATATATTAAATAATAAATTTACGAAATATACAATAACTCTGACTTGTTTGGAAACATTAACTTGCCAATAGTATGTTTTATGTCAAACTGCGCGAAATATTGTACGGTTCCCAAAACTGGTTCTCATGCACACAACTAGATGAGAATATGCATTCATAACAAACTCATTATGTAGGCCTTCATCGAAAACTTACCTCGCACTGGTATCGGAGCACTGTTGCACGTATATGACACCGAATTGACGGCAAATGAATAGCGTGCTGTCAGACGTTGTGGAGGAGTGAAGGTAAAACTTAGTGTACAGTTTTGTGCCGGAATCTCGGGTTTTTTGGCAGCAGATACAGTCATGTTCTGCACTACAGTCTGCTCGGATGCAGTTGACAACGACAACATTCTACTAGCAGGAGTCCTTGAATCGTCTTCCCAGCCGAAGTGTTCATGGATGTTTGGGATAAGATTTGACATTCGGCTGACAGAGGTCCATCTGTAAGTCATTCTGCATGTGAAGTCAACTACTTCATTCTCAGTGACTGATGAGCGTGGTACAGCCGGTCCACACGTGGGCGTCGAGACTAAAATCAAGCATAATAACTAGACTACACAAAGCAGTAAATACCTAAGATTCCATACTTACGTAAAAGAATTTTTGGCAATGACAAATTTGGTGCACTTAACATTTCATTAGTAAATCAAATGACAGATACACTTAAAATGTAAACGATAACTTTATTGCATTTTATTCAACAGCCTATTGCTAAACGATACTGCTAAAATTTTTACAAAAAATATTTACAACGGTGTTGAGCTTACAGGCTGACAAACAATTATCAGTAATGATAGTACTAGCAAGAAACGCTAGCTAATCCTTGATCAAAACCCGCCGTGTCCACAAACTTAAAATAGCAAAACCGTCAGCGGATCTAAAATATACTGTGGAATACGACTCGCAAACTGACGTCTTGCAATCTGCACCTAAACAACAAGTAGGTAGATGCAACCGTTTTCGCGACTAAGCCTACAGGACAGAGATGTGCGAATCCTGAAATTTTGAATCTACGTCGGCGTCTGCAAAACTAAGCCGTCAGGCGTTCGCGATAGTGTCCTCAGTGATAATGTTTAAAATGTTATGGAACCCAGAGCCAGCGTATAATAATGTGGCATGTGCAAAAACCTGCAAACAAGTAGTGCAATTTTAATAATTCTGACTCATTTTACCTTATCTAACCTTGTAATATTTTTAAAATCATATTCAACTTTTTAAATTTTTTCGAATCATGTTTAACCTTATAAAATTTTCAGACTTTCAGAATTTTTCATGGGGAGCCTCCGCGTCCGAAAAGACATCAAAAATTGCGTCCACGACCACGTCCACAGAATGCTTGCGGAAGCGCGTCCCGTCCGCGAACGCGTCTGCGTCCGCACATTTCTGCTATACGACACACAGTTTTAAATAAAATTTACTTTTACGTAAAAGTTTAGTCAATTTTTATAACCGCCAATCACTACACTACACTAGTGTTCCTGGGCTAAAATAGGATGTGTTACTGTTTCCGTGCGCTAGATTGCTGAAGTTTTGCCTGCTAAGAACTAAGACACATTAGCGTACATCAACGTTACACCAAATGACCAGACAAACAGATAGACGACGGACAGCCAGACGGACGTCGGACATCACACGACGGCATTACGCGCTTATGCTATACATGGTGCGGACAAAGACGAACATGTTAAATTTAGCATAATCATTATTACCGTCGAGAACATCAACTTTGTTTACTTACCGATAACAATAACCATTGCTATCGCCTTTATATTGAAGCCACCTTCGCTGCATTCGTACGGGCCACTGATGCTGTCAGCTGCTCCAGCCAATGCTATGAGATTGCAGTCAGTTTGTGGATCTGGTGACGTGACGATGAAAGCAGGATGTCCAACCGACTGACATGGTCGGTGTACTATGATATTACGGTCATACTTCCACCCTATGGCACTGGAGCCTTGTGACGAAGTCGAATCAGTGGAACACTCCAGGGTGGCATTCTCGTCTTCGAGTACGATAACGTTCTGTGGACGTTTCGTTAAGCCAGCCAACGCCTCTAAAACAGCAGCATCAAACAATATCAGCTTTGTATGATTGTCAAGTATTTAGACATCATGCTTCAAGCAGTCTGCTTTTCAGCCTTGTTTATAGCGACAAACTTAACTCAACCCAACTCAACTGGCCAGTTGAGTTAGGATGAGTTGAGTTGAGTTTGTTGCTATGAACACGGCTATAGACAGCTTCTTGTAGTTAAGGGCCGACTGGAGACTGGAAATCTTGAAATATGCATTGCGGATATTGCTCTCGGCTGGCACCAGGGACGCAGACGTTTCGGTTCATGGCTTTGTTCCTTGTATTTTGATCTTTCGGTTCATTACGTAACGACTGCGTGCGTGCTCATCTGTGATTGGCCCTGGTTGTGGTGTCGCCGCTAGCCAGTCAACTAATAATGAATCCACTGATCGCCAATATTACAGATATAGGCTACAGTCTTTATTTCAGCATTACCAGATTACCTTGTAAAACTCATATTAGTAGTAATAAGAGGCCTAATGCGTCCATTACACTAAGCGAGCCTATGAACAGGCATACAGTCCGTAAAATTAGCTAATTCTGTAAACATTAATTGTATACAACTTTATGCGCAAAGTAATGAACATCACAGCTAATACAATGATAAACAAATACAAAATAAACACAGGATATAGCAGCTAAAATAAAACATTAAACTTCAACATACGCTGCATAACATAAATTGAGTGTGAGATTAATACAATGACATTCGCATAGCGTAAAAATTTAATATAAAAATTTGCTCTTGGCAAGTCTGGCATGACCTATGTCTTCCATTTTAACTACGGCATCTGACAGACAAAGCGTTAATCTTGTGTCTTTTAAGGGGTTCGGTACGTTTTTGAATTGTGCTCAAATCGTTTTATTGACAGAGGTGACGTGCGTTTGACTTTGAGTCCAGTATAGTCTTGCGCAGAGTTGGGACTGTAGTTAAGGGATTGTTTGAAACCTACTCAGCATTGCAGTATAGGTGTTCGTCACGGTGACGCACGCCACGTGCAATGAAGCGTGACGTCAACGCCGCCCACGACCACACCCCGAACGCAACATGAACCGAAACCTCAATAGTACACTTCAAAGGCTTGAACCGAACCGTCATATAATCCTGGCACCAGTCGCCTGCTGGTGACAGCTGTCAAACTTTCAACTGTTGGTAACCGGTCTTTTACGGTTGCTGGACATCGTGTCTGAAACACTTTACGGGAGGACATAGCAAACAACATCTTGGTCACTCTCAACGTTTTGTCGCCACTTCAGAAAGCCATATCCCGACATAATCCTCTGAACTTTTCTGTCATCTGTTTAACCTTGAAGTAGCTCTGCTACTAAGCAACACTGATTGATTGATTGATTGATTTGCGCAACGTCCAGCGAGCCACTGGTTTATCCAGCCAGTGGTGACGCTGCCATAAAATTGTGCAGTTTCTGTTTTTGTTATTAGACCAAACTACCAAATTGTGTCACCAAATGAGGCAAAATTTTAATTGATAAAACCGTTTTTCGATATCAACATTTTGATCAGTGCCGGAGTTATCTGTGATCAACATCATTCTGAAGATGTTCAAAATGGCGCCGAGGTTAGAATAATTTTTGCTGTACCTATTTTTGAAAAGTCGCCCCAAATTTTGGCGAAGTTTTAAATATAACGGCCTGAGACCTGTAGCATAAAACGCCAAAAAAAACAAGAAATTTAAGCTAATGCTCACGAGACGCGCGAAAGCCTATAGCAGTTCCGGTTCAGTAGTTTAGCTGAAAATTAGGGTGTTCACGCTAAGTTTATATACAAATACCAAATTCTCTATCTGGATCGCATAACGATAGTTCCGTGGCGCCACCTTATGAATTATATAGACTTGTGTCGCAGCCCGAAATCGCCAAAAAAATCCATAAAAACCCCTATTTTGGCGTTCAAGATCATTCAAGGTCATTGAATTCGGCGCCAATCGAGAGCCAGTGTACGACTTCCTATTAGTGATTAATAGTAAACTAGGCCCTATTTCGCACCGTTACTGAGATAGAGCGACTTATTGACCAAAATTGCAAATTTTGCCCACCCCCTCTCATTTAGCGCTATCGTTCGGGGCGACTCCTTCGAATTTATAGAAAAGCTTTACAGTTCCTGAAACTAGAGTCTTTCAGGCAGTCGACGGTAAAGATTTGGTAATCCTAGCTTGCACCGTTTTTGACTGATCCATCTGTGTGACGGACAGAGACGGACAGACAGAATTGCGATGGCTAAGACGCGCTGAAAGCATAGCTGCTTTCGCGCGTAAAAAGCCTCGGGGCGAGCTATGGGACGCCAAGGTGGCGTTATTCCTACCTGTAGTAACGGCTGATGTGGTCACTGGCTTGGTCGTCGCAGTACTTGTACTCTCTACACAAATACACAGACGTAGAAACATGTCAATTAATGTCAGAGTCGTTTCAAATGAGATGTCAACCTAACTACATGTCGTAGGCCTACTCCGTTACGTTTTGTCAAAATAGCCAGCAGCGGACACATTACAAAATCCTAACTAAAAACTCGATACTGAGAACAGTGTTTAAATCGTATAGGCCTGGCGTTTTACACCTGTCTGTAGGGACGTACGGGTTTGACATTCCGCTCGTTGCAACGTTAAAGCCAACGACACACGAGCCGCATGAGCGACCGCACAAGGAAAGCCCGCACATCCGGGCCAGATGTGAGGCTCTAGCGACACACGACCCGGTTGTGTGGCCGGGATGCGGCCGGGCAGCCGGCCGGAAGCCGGCCGGAAGCCAGCCGTCGTCAGCAAGGAAGTTTTAATAACTATTTTACGTTTCTCATATATGTAACGCAATAACGCATAAGTCACCTAAAAGTTCAAAGTGCGTTTCTATTTCTTCCTCGGCTATTTTCTTCAGTGGAATATTTTTATAGTCTTTCTTCTTTGTATCCCAGAGACAACCATTGAACCATGTAATTGATACATTTCTATGAACGATTTTACTAGTTCTCGATCCTCCCAGAAAGCAGAATCAGACGTGCGTACGAAGTACGGGTAATCGGCATCGGTGGAGGAAGACATAATTTTTAGACGACCTGACTAGATGTTAAGTGTAAACAAGTCAAATTTCCCCCGTAGAGGCACTATTCGATTTCATAAGTATGTAAATCGAATTTAAACTTCTATGCTCAGCGGCCCCGCTCAAGCAGGTCTAGCGACACACGAGCCGCATGTGTGGGCCGCTTGTGCGGGCCCGCTCAAAGCAAATCGTGTGTCGCTGAAACCGGGCGTGCGGTCCCGCACGTGCGGCCGCATATGCGGCTCGTGTGTCGCTGGCTTAACCGTACACGCACTAGCATTATCCTGCCCTCAAGCAGTGTCACGAAAATAATAGGCCTACCGTTTGAAATTTGAGTCGATGGGCTACATTTCTGCCTTTTGTCGTATCGGTCTATCTTCTTTCAAATTACCTTCGTGAGCCCCCGAACGACGCATGATTTGAATATCACCGTGCGTAGTGACCGTTCAATGTCATCCAAAGTCGATGTTTTTCGTACCAATCAAAAGCGCTTCTGCGACTTCCTGTTAGTGATCAGTATTAACCTTGGGCGCATCGTTCACTGATTTCGAGATACGACCTTTCACTAGTCGTATTAGTTAAAAATCGCTACTTTTTAGCACACTTCTGTTCTGCTATAATAGATTGCCCTTGCACTATAGAGCTGACATACCGGGCTATTAATTTGCCTAACAAGTACTGAGATAGACCCGATTTTTATGACCACAGTACATGAACGATACACCAGACTGTAGACGGCATATGATATACTCCGGCATTGCCAGCCCGTGCTATAGCATGCATGGCGCCGACAATAAATCAACGTCAGACACACACCAGGTATATTTCAACAAGTGCAATGAAAACAGGAAACAAGTCATCAACAAATGCATGTATGCATCCTAGCAAAGACCAATATCAAAACCATCCGAAAGAAACGTCGTACCCATGACCGATCTACTCGAACAGTTGTGACTTGTTCTCGTCACGTTAAGGGCCCATGTGGATGGCTACTGGGACACTTGCCTCTGCCCTGCCGCTCCGCAACCATGCACCCAAAGAATAAGCAGCTCACTAATAACAACAACCGTGACAGTATAATAACGAAGTCGTTATTGTTTCAGTTGTTCATAAACGTATATTTTAATACAAACTTATATTTTACTCGCAAAAGAATTAACAAGAAGCCCAGCTATCGCTAGGAAACGCCGACCGTACCGCCTACGTCCGAAGCCCAGCGTCCGATTTCCAGTCACGGAGAGAACGAAATTTGTCAGAAATGACACAGTTCCATGCATACTGTGCTAACGGAACGCTGTCTCGAAAGCTACAATTAACACTAGCATAACACACGTCGCGCGCACTGACACACGATCGTCTCGCCCGTAAATATCCGACGTAGGTTTCGCAAATTTTTCTCACAATGAAAACGCTTTGCTAAAAAGACACGATACAGCCTTACAGTTCCTGTTGCAGTACTGACCTTCAAGATCATTTAATGTTGATAATTTTTATTTCATCTAAAACGGCGTATGCCACTTACTCTTTGTGATAATTAGTAACCTTGGTCTTATTTCTCACCGTTTCCGAGATACAGCCATTTATAATTTGGAACATTCCATTAAAAATTGCGGCGATACCGCTGCAGATGGAAACATGGTTACTACTGACAACCTATAGAAAGTTGCCACCACCCTATCTGACGATACCATCGCCGACTTCCTATAATTTACATACCGCATAATCAGCATACAATAGTGCGTTATGATTCCTCAAGGTCGTCCAAGGTCAATATGATTCTCGTGTAATCTGAAAGGGCGTATACCACTTCCTATTAGTGATTAATAGTAACCTAGGCCGTACCTCTCAGCGTTTCCGAGATTTGACCAGTTTTCCGTTGAGTTTCCCCCCACCGTCCATTCAACCCCTAATTTGAAAATGTTCCCGTGCACTAAATGGTTGAAATTTTGCACGCCCCAGTTTAAGGCCTATAGCTAATTATTCATGTGAAAAGTTTTCCCCTACCACCTAACGTTTAGTCACAATACATCAGTTGCAGACGACAGACAGACGGACGACAACTCGTACCAATAGCTCGATCGTTACTTGAGTACGGTCGGCTAAAAAGCGAAAACACCAAAATCGAAACAATTTTGTTCTGTTTTTAACTGTTTAGTTTTGCCAGCAGGTTTTGTTTTAATAAAAATTCAAAAGTGATTCAAATTTTCAGGCAGATACATAGCGAAACTAAAATCAGCACTATTCTCTCCGTAGTTGACTAAGCTGTTGCTTTCACCATACTGGTCTCTGAAAATACCTCTACAAGCAAGTTGGCAGGTAGTCTTCATGTCCGCCATGTCACTGCGCAGCTGAGCGTTGGATGTTTGCAGTAGTGAGACGGTAGTCTCAAGGCGAGACACAATCTCAGTCAATCGACTGAGAGCGCTCAGAATCTGCTGAGCTTGCGTACTGCTACAGACGTCAGCTACAGTAGGCACTGGCAGCAGTTGTGTTGCCGACAGCCGAATGACAGCTACAAAGCATAGACTCAGCAGCAACGACATCTCCGCGATGTTTTACTGCAAGAACAACAGTCGCATTGAAACAATTAGCAATTAACCTACAATCCCTGACCAGCGGAGTAGTGGGTTATAACAAGAAATTTGAACTAATGCTTACGAGACGCGCAAAAGCCTATAGCAGTTCCGGTTCACGCTAAGTTAATATAAAAATACCAAATTCTCTATCTGGATCGCATAACAATAGTAGTGTGTCGCCACCTTGTGAATGATAGAGTCTTCCAGGCACCCGACGGTGAAGATTTGGTGATCTTAGCTTGCACCGTTGTTGACTGATCCACCCGTGTGACAGACAGACAGACAGACAGACAGACAGAATTGCGATGGCTAAGACGCGCTGAAAGCATAGCTGCTTTCGCGCGTAAAAAGTAACAGGTGGTGCAGGAAGTTGTAATTTTCCGAGAGACACTGCAAATTTTCTACAGAAAAGATTTTGGGTGCGCAATACTTTAATTTTGCTCGTAAATTTCTTTTTTGTCGCATCCTGTAAACATCTTTGTTATTTTCTGTGTATTCTGATTCTACCGTCCTGTCGTTTGAGGTCCCTCGCCATGGAGCTCCCGTGTCCGAGTATCCGCACGAACCTTATACCCTCTGAAAGCAGAGTCCATGGTCTCATTTCTGCTCTTTCAAATTTTTGTAGTAGGCCTAACCTCTGAAACATGATTGGCATAGTGCAATGCGTAATGACCCTTTAAGGTCATCAAAGACCGATGATTTTGTGTAAATTAAGCCTAAATGAGCTTATGCAACGTCCTCATAATGATCAATAACAACCAAAGATTTTTACTCACGCGTTTCTGCGATACAGCGACTTATTGGTTCAAAGTCACCAATTGTTGTTCTGTTTCAAATTTGAGAATGCGCTTTTGCACAAGATTGCTGAAGTTATTTCTAATTAGTTGTGTAGATATTATATAATTGGCGAAATAACTGCATAATAAAATTCGAATAACCCAACTTAGGCCTATATGATCAGAGTAAGCCACATTAACTTCACGGTCAGACAGACGGGCAGACAGACCATTGGCGCGGGTAAAAAGGAAATAATGCAAACTAACCGTGACGATCAGTGGCGCGCTGCAGACAGTGCAGAGAGATAGACGCGTTGTGTGTTGTCACGTCTCCTACAGCTGATAGACCATATAGTCAGTGCGCCGTGTGTGCCGCTTACAATAAGCCTAGGCTTACAAAAGCAAGGGCCTAGCTCACCTTGGACGACCACGTGACGTCACATGATGAAATTCCCTAGTAGTCACGAAGGTAATGTGACGACTCCTGTCTATCTTTCATGTCCGTAGGGTTGCAATTCATGTCCGCGAGACGAGGTGGAGGATATGTTCGTGGTCACTGTGAGTGAGAGGCGGAGACTATACTGTTGAGGGCGGAGCATAGCACAGTGCTTAGCATTACAGTGAACGCTGCCAATTGCGTTTTTCCCTGACTGACCCCCGTTGCCATGACAACAAAATTTGGGACAGAATTGGCTATAACTCGACTTGTGTAAGAGATATCTGCGAGATTTTTTGCATCTGTGGGGGAGTTTTTGGAAATGGACCATCAAATGCTGCTAAACTGAATTTTACCCCGACCGATCCTTGTTGCCATGGCAACAAAATTTAAGACAAAATGGGCTATACCTCGGCTTGTGCAACAAATATCACCAAGATCCTTGCATCTGACGAAGGTGCGGGTTGAGGGTTTGGCAATTAGATGACGTCAGTCGAAGTCAACCACGGGTAACCCTGATTTCCAGATATAACGAGCAGCAGCGTAGTAGGAGCAGCAGCAGTAGTAGACACATAAAACGTTCTGTACCCGACCGGAGGTATACTGTTCTACCTTAGAAAGGTAAAAGGTAAAGATAGGGATCCTGCCCTAGCGCTTTTTACATGCGTCAGGCTCATTTCCCGACTTTTGGCAATAAAACAGCCATCATATATGTAAAAAAAACTTACCAGTTTACAAATGTGTGTAAGGACAATGTGATGATATCAGTCCTCTAAAACAGCAAAAATCATCTTGGTAACTTTAGATGGGGCTATGCATATGGCGTCTTTACAAGCTGACTTTAGTTGGTAATCACTAACATAGTCTAAAGCCTTCTTCATTTGATGTTATTTGTCGTATTAGGTTTACATAC
>Ga0209671_1008611_pt1 | contig 10669 bp, 6 predicted proteins | sample WorMetHERISLAND2_2_FD_187401 | JGI IMG/M metagenome (GOLD analysis project Ga0209671, IMG submission 187401) | Marine gutless worms symbiont microbial communities from Max Planck institute for Marine Microbiology, Germany - Olavius geniculatus... | ecosystem: Host-associated > Annelida >...
GTAAAGACAACTAAAATAAGAAAAAAAACTGAAAAGGTAAGAAATAAAGAATAATAATGAAAACTAAAACTCAGAAAATAAACTGAAAAGAGTAAACATAAAAACCGTGAACACACTTATACTCCGTTTACGGTACACGATGAAGCAAACATGAAGTAATTAACGGGGTATAATAAGCTTGCACTGCTATCGTTTTCACAGTTTTCGGCTGCAGTCGTGCGTCATAAAGCAAACGACGGTGTAGGCAAGCTAAGCGTGGTTTAATTACGATACAGCACTGTCTAGAGTGGTATAACTTCGCACTACATACTCGCTTAACCGCTTCAGCAGTGCAGTAACTAGTAAATCCGTCCGTATGTTTGTCAAAATGCATACGTGGGATTATGTTCGTGTGGTGCTAAAAGTTTATCACGGAATGTTCCAACAAATATATTGTGTGCAGCGTCTGGACGACTTCGGTTCTCAACAGGACAACCCATGCCCATCACCATCACTCCGTCTCTATGGCCAGCCAGCGGTCCTGACCTCAACCCAGTTGCCGGATTCATTACGTCGATCGCGCCTGATCGAAGAGTGGGAACATTTCCAGCAGGCGTTCATTGATGAGGGGGTCAGGCAGTGGCGCTCACGTTTTGTTTGTGTTGATCGCGTCAGCACGACGTCACTTCCTGTCGTCGATACTTAAAAATTAATAACTCCGTCAAGAAACAACATTTTTCAACGAAATTTGGCAGTTACTTCGCCGATTTATTGAAAATCAAGTGCACGAAATTTTATTCAAATTTGTTCAGATTTGATATGTCTGTGGTACGTTGTGTACGGGTTACTTTTTTCCGGACACAGTGTATGAACGACCACTATGGCATAACGAACGGTCGTGACAGATTGAGACAGTAGAACATTGCGGTTCGACTAGCCATGTTCATTCCAGAACATTGTCGAGAATCGAGATGACTCAAAGAGTCAAGACAAGGTAGCCTATGTCGGTGCATTTATAGACAAACAGGCAGAACAGACGGGCTGCTTTTCCCGACAGAAGTTACCGTTATAGAATAAACATGTCAACAACAATATTTAGGCTACATGAAAGCTAAGTTTATTGCGGAGAGAGTATTCAGTCCAATGTGACAAGTCAACTGGGTGACTATTCTTCTGTTGTTGCACGTGTTGCACGTGGCCACAGAATGGCGTCCTGCCAATGGGACAATATCGGCTATAGGCCCTACCTGGGTGATCTCGCCAGGTGAACATATGGGACTACTGGCGCTCGGCCAGTGGCGCAATGATGCATGAAGAGAGAGGCGCCGTTTTAATCGTTATACTATGACAGATTGCATTGGTCATATAGTCCACTGATGGGCCAAACAAACAGACACCCCTTTCAAATACGTCAATATTGCTATATAATCTGTTTGAACAATGTTAACAGTATTGCTATTAATCATTTAGTTTTACGTGAGGTCATTTATATGAAAACATTTTTGTAAGTTTTTCGGATCCCAGTGTTGTGAATCAGACAGCGTTCATCGTTAGTTAATCCAACCACAGTTACAAAATTACAATTCGTTCGCATAAAAACAGAATAGTACACATTGTATTTGTGTATGAAATGGAATTGGATATGTTATTCCACCTCTATTTTACATTTCTTGATAAGGTAAATTCGTTGAAAATTTTAATATAGATGGAAAATAGAAAGGGGCATCTCGATCGGCGAGGGGAGCGTTGTGAGCTCTCTTAGCAGGGCCCAGGGTGGACTTACTTTACTTTTTGCATGCTTGGCTCCAAGGCGGATTCTGGAATATTTAGCGTCTTTGGTCGAAAAAAGGCCATCTTAAAACGGGGACCCCATTAGCTAGAGAATATCAAACATCATCACGACATTTTTTACTCGTCGAAAGCTCTTTATAATGTGGCATTACGTTGTCGCATTAAAAACTGATGTGCGATTATGCATTCAAATAAACTTTAACGAATTAGTGTCATTTGAACCAACTCCGACGTATTAAATATCAACGTTTAGTAAACTACCGGTGTTGCACAGCTGTGTACACGGCACGGGCAAGTACCCCGGTAGCTGAATCTACGGCTGCGCAGTGTGCAGTGCGCTGGTTGAGCAGGTGCAGTGCACGGGCCGTTTATCAGCCTAGCAGAAGTGCGTATTAGTAGACAACACAGGTGACTGCGAATGTGTATACTATATAGCGTCGTTAAATAATCCGACTCCACTCCACACTGCGAATGTGGTTGATTTCATCATAGCCTATTCGTCTCTTCAGCGTCACTGCTGCTAGGTATTACTGCATTATTATATGGCAATATTTAGTCTGCTTTCGCACGGCATTCTGTATGTGCGTAATTGCAGCCGTTGCTGTTAACAAATAAAGCTACATTAGCGAGGTTTACTTAGCAGCAAGAGCTAACAAACTAGCGAATTGTCGTCTGCTTTTGCACAGTAGAGCAAAATTCAGTTAAAACGATATTGTACAGACAATGGTAAGGGGGCATGTATGGGGACATGATACAAGCTTTTGTGTTTGAGAAGTAGGCCTGATCATAGAAAATTCTAAAACCAGCAACTATCAATAATTTGAGGAAACGCTATGGGTAGTGATGAGACACTGAGCATTTTATCTGAGATGAGACCGAGACGAGACGTCGAGACAGTCTCGAGACCGAGACGTGGAGTCCGAGACCACATTTCTGGTGTAATGTTGAGTCTTGTGACTGCAACAGTCATATCTATAAAAGCGTTGTGTGATAGCGCAGTGTGTTTCAACTTAGAAGTAATAAGGGCGACACTAGGAGAAATGGAGAAGTTGAACTAAAATCCTGTCTTAAATCTTATTAGGCCTATTTTGTCTATTTTTATCATAAGGCAAAACTCCAAGAGATTTCTACAGTGCTGCTATTGTGCCAATAGTTCTGTTACTTTTGCTCTGAAAGTTTGTGACAGTTATTTGATACACCCATAATCTCAGTATGTTGCACCCTGCTATGACATGCGGACTTTGTTCTGTGAAACTGTACAGGTTATTGGAGCTGACTGATAAAGCCGACACTAGAAAATCGTACAATGTCGTCACCAGAAAAATCGAACGACATAAAACTTCTTGCTTACAGACACACTGACGATACCACACCGCCTTCACCTAAGGGTCAGCAATGTGTTAAATTACAACAGTAGACTTGTTCACTGATCGTTTACTTGTTATTAATTAGGCCGCCCGGAACGGTAGTTCCCGGTAGGACTTATGTTTTACAACAGTTATTATTATTGTTTTTTAACGCGAAATCTCCTAGGTTCCTCGACCAACCGCCGTTAAATTTTGCCCCATGCTCGGAAGCATGTTTAGTTTTATAATCCACGTCCAAAAATTTGGAGTTTGCCTGACTGTGCGTGCGACTTTGGACGACTGTAGACTTTGATGCGAATTACGGTGCCGGGCTGCCTCACGTTTAGGCCCGCCGAGAGGGTGGGGAAGGGGGGTTAACTACTCCGGGCCCCGTGACGTTCGGGGGCCCCACCGTCGGTCAGAAATATATAAAGTACGCCAGAGTGTACCATTTTGAAAAGAAAAATTCTAAAATTTTCTTTCCAGAGGGGACCTGTGAAAATGTTTGGGGGCCTCGTAAGAATGTTTCCCCGGGCCCTGCTGTGGCTCTCGACGGGCCTGCTCACGTTGGGCTCTGACCCAAATTTTTAGTTACATTTGATGTAGACTATCGCGTGCTTGTAATGCTTTAAAATGTAGGCCTATGGTTGCTATAGGATTCAAGTTTTTGACCCGACTTTTTGACGATGTTGAGCAACAATATTATTTTAGTCAGAACCAGGCCTCTGCTTCGACAGACGTTATAGGACTGAGAGTCTGGCACATTTCCGGCGTCATGAGCTACACTGGCTGGATGTCAATGGCCGGATTAGGTTCCGTGCATTCAGGTGTGCAAGTGTCGACACAGCATGGCTCCTGGATACTTGATCGATGTCTGCCAGCCAGTCGCCAGCACTGACAGTCATGGGCATCTGCGATCTGCAAGTCGTGGTCAGCTGCAGGTTCCACGGATCAAGATGACAACCTACGGAAGCCGTGCTTTTGGACATGCCGGTCCATCTACTTGGAGCGCTTTTCTGAACATTCTTAAATGTTCACACACTCTGTCTATTTTAGACGCTATTTAGTACATTTTACCATTTTTCGTACTACTACCATGTTAAACGCTAGTCCCTGAAACCGCCGCCGCCGCCGCCGCCGCTGCCGTTAAGGCCTCGGACCGCAACCAACCGTTAAGTTAGCGGTAACTGCAACTTTCGTACCCGAGAACGAAAGTTCCATAGGTGGAATTTTCGTTCCTCGGAACTTTCGTTCCCTGGAACATTCGTCCCCAGGAGCCTTTGTTCTCAACATCAAAACAAGAAATATGAGCTTAATGCTCACGAGACGCGCGAAAGCCTATAGCCGTTTCAGTTCAGTAGTTTAGCTGAAAATGTGGATGTTCACGCTAAGTTAATATACAAATACCAAATTCTCTATCTGGATCGCATAACGATAGTTCCGTGGCGCCACCTTGTGAATGATACAGATTTGACTTGTGTCGCAGACCGAAATCGCCAAAAAATCCATAAAACCGCTATTTTGGCGTTCAAGGTCATTCAAGGTCATTGAATTTGGCGCTAATGGAGAGCCAGTGTACAACTTTCTATTAGTGATTAATAGGAACCTAGGCCCTATCTCGCACCGTTACTGAGATACAGCCCCCCTATTAATTGGATGGAAGGGAAAATTTTGCACCAAAATGCATCATTTTGGATAAAATTTTCACCTCCTACCCTTCCGCCTCCCTATTCCAAACTTCTGGATCTGCGTGGCAAGTCGGATGTGTGGAAGTATTACGGCCAGGGGAAAACATTCTCACTGGGCCGATCTGAAAAGAAATTTTTTGAATTATGCTTTTTAAAACGGCGAACTGTGGTGTACTTTATATTTATAAGCGACGGCGGGGCCTCCAAACGTCGCGGGGCCTGGTGTAACTTGCCACCTATGCCCCCCTCTCGACGGGCCTGCCAATGACAGACGTCTTAGCGGTCCGGATCGCCGCTAACTTAACGGCTTAGCGGCTTAAATCGCTAAGCCAACCGCTAAGGCTTAAGACCAGCCGTTAAGGCCTTAGTTTAACGGTTCTGGGGACTATTAAACGCGTTCGAGGTTATTACAGTTAACGTGTTATATAAATTACTTATTACGTAATACGTACTTTCTTTCTTATTTATTTATTCTGTCATATCTCGTATTTATTGGGAATTATGTTTAAAATATAACAATATATACGTTGTTCTGTAACTTTTGTTATGAACACTTCAGAGATAAAGTATGTCTAATGTAAAAATGTTATTCTCCATTTTTGTGTACAACGGTTGCAGAGTCGGTAAAAGCAGCTGATGAAGGCAAGCCAAACGAAGAAAGAACGCCAAACCGCCAATCAGGTGACACTGCTATGAATATCGATACTGAGAACTTTGTCAGCTGTAACGTTTCCGGAAAATCGTGCTGTAGTAGATAGTACCTGATGTTGGCATGGGGAAATGTAGCTTAACGTTAAAACATAGCCGGCAACACCCGTCCCATCTGCAGAGTTCAAGAGTTGAGACAACAAACCGTAGTTAAACGTTGTTCCGACTTTGAGCTGTGCATGCGTCATCAGCACCGTGGGTTTATAATAGTACGTCGATCTGCGATCACAGGCAACTGTAAGATATGTTTATTCGCCACTAAGGCAGAACATAATAACTGAAACTGAAAGTGCCGATTGTCATGCTTCAAGGTGCGACTATGAAATTGCTTGAGCGGCTGGGGCTTCGTCGCATCAAACCTCGCTGACGCTAAAGGCATTTATTATGAGTTGCGATACTTCTTGACGTTTGACGTTTCTTGACGTTTATTACGAGTCGCCTCCACAAAATTTGTTGCCCTGTTAAAAAATCTGGTGTCGCCGCCATTGCGTCTTAAGTCGACAAGATCACAATAAGAAGTTAATCTTTACTAAGTCTTCTGTGAAAACGTTGTTATACCGAATCCGCGAGTTGTGTTTAGGCCTATACGTAACACACAGTGCACGCAATGTATCTTTTGTGGAAAACGTTTATTTTTCGCTACAGAATCAACGGCAGCAGCCGACAGCGAGAGCCCCGGTGAAGAGAGAACGCCACATCACGCGTCAGATGATAACGTCCACGGCAATGATGCTAACAACACGGCAGCGGTAATTCTACCGGAGAACGGTGCCGCCGTGAGGTTTCTTCCTGACGGTGACGCGGATCGTAATGGACCCACCGTCGTTCCGACAACCTCTGTAGACGCGATCATCAGACAAAAGACAACGGACAAAGACAAAGTTGAGAAGAAAGACAAGAAGGAAAAACCAAAACTTGTAGGATGGTTTGAGCTGGTAAGGTCCATTCTCATACATTTGTTAAAAGTAAATTTCTTCGCGTGAGTCCTGAATTAACACCGGGATTTAATTAACCCATTGCTGCATGACTTATTTTGTGATGTAGCGTCAAAGTAGGCTAAATATCCTTTATTTGGCATGCTATGCAGTAGTGGGTCAACGACTGCGGTCATACAGTAAATGAGCGTAATGTGAACATCTTTAACTCCGGAACTTTTTTGTGCATAACTGACTAGTTGTCTGCTTTTGTGGTCGGGTGTTTTAGTTCCGATTTGCAACAAAACTGGACATATTGCTGATGATTATTGGTACAGTCGCCGCCATAGCTCACGGAGTGGCCATGCCCTTGCTGATGGTGTTCTTCGGCGACATGGTAGATTCCTTCATTGATTCTGGCAAGCTTCCGCCGTAAGTGTCATCACTGTTACAACATCGGTTTACGAGCTTATGTTTAGTTTTGTGCTGATTATGCTGAGAGTTAATTAGTATTTATTGTAGATTAATTAATATTTGCACCGTTGTGGCATGCGTCGGCTCAGAAAATCACTGAGACCACAAAATCTGTTATGAATTTAATTCGACCAACTGAAATGACGCATCAACAGCGAGTGAGCCGCTCTGGGTCACGCGGTTACTGAACGTGCTGTTGGCGAGTGGCGTCAACGTACACCGCTTGCATTCGTGCTGGAGGAGGACATTTCGAGAGACATTAATTGCCAATCGTGTATGTCGCTATTCAATATTTCAGTTAGGCCTAATCATTTCTGAGCTGACGCATGCGCTACCCAAGGTGAAATCAAGGTGAGATGGGCAAAACTGTAATCATCTATGTCAAGTTTCTTCGCAATGTTGTTTGCCAGAAATTATTATTGCCAGAAATTACTGCAATCAGCCAGTCTTTCAGCTAACTGTTAAAAAATAAAAGTAGCTTGGTTTTTTGAGAGCACGGTGTGGTGAAGCCATGCAGTGGGTCATTACTTTTTGCAGTTACAGCGAGGAGCACGTTAGTCTTCTGCTGTTGCTGTATTAACGTTTCACTGTCTGCGTTCTCGCGAATAAAATAAAATTTGTGGTGCATCACTACTTGCTTGTGTTTTAACTGAGGTATGGACTCTGGTATGTGTTATGTTAATCAGAACGTTGGCTTGTTGCACAGTAAATGAGAAGTTGCTCATATACGTACGTTTGTTGTTATGCCGACAGGCCGGCACAAAACGTTACTGTCACACTCAGCCCAGAAGCTATGAAAACGTACGTATTCTGTTACTCACTATATTTAGAACATCAAGAAACTGGTTGCTTCAGCGTTATTATAAAAATGTTTTTAAAAGATAAGTTTATACAGTTGTTAACGGCGACATGCAATGTGGAACGCATCGAGAATGGCGAAAATCATAAAAACGTGATATCACTAACTATCACATCGACTGTTTGTCCGTGTGCTGTTGTACTGTACCTGGGCACTTTCTTCTGAGTGGTCCCTTGTAACCGTGCGTCCATGTTGCACCGTTATAGATATATAAATCCTCAATTTTTTGTTGATAAGTTAGTTGCAAATATTCTGTTGCAAACTTTTGAGTGCCAGCTAGTAATAAAAGTTTGAAGTCAGTGAGACTACACTGTGTCCGATAAAAAACTAATCACCTAGACGTTGTGAAATAAAAATATCAAATCTGAACTAATCTGAATAATGTTTCGTATGTTTAATCCCCAATAAATTGCTAAAGCGAGTGCTAAATTTCATTAAAAAATATTATTTCACACGAAAGTTATTAAATGTTGAATATCGATGACAAAATATCTGTTACCAATATGGAGATACACAAGTAAACCCCTCTGTTACTTTACATTTGCGTAACTCTTAACAAACAACAGCTGATTCTAACAAAGTTTCACACCAACAATGCGCTATATATTGGCAATCAAAGTGCCAATTTTCAGTAAAATCTACTGAAGCAAACAATAGCTACAGCGGCTTTTGTGTGGTCACCACAATCAGGCCTTTGTGGATAACGTTAGACACAGAGATTTAAAAATATTAGCTATTGAAATTTAATATATTTATTTAATATATTTGTTTAATATATTGAATATATTAGAGACTTGAAACTAAAGTGTTTTGGGGTGACCTCACAAAAGCCGCTGTAGCTATTGTTTGCATTGGTAGATTTTACTGAAATTTGGGACTTTGATTGCCAACAAATCATGCACTGTCGACGTAGAATTTTGTTAGAATCAGTTGTTGTTTGCTGGAGTTACGCAAATGTAAAGTAACAGAAAGGTTTACTTGTGTAACGCCATATTGGTTGTGGAGATATTTTGTTATCGATATTCAACAATTAATAACTCCGCTAAGAAATAATATTTTTTAATTAAATTTGGCAGTCGCTTCAGGAGTTTGTTGGAAATTAAGTATACGAAATTTTATTCAAATTTATTCAGATTTGACTAATCAGCAGTAATCACCGTGACTTGCTACTGAAATTCTGAGCATTACCGGTATGTTGTTTTTTTCAGGATGGAAGAGCTATTTGTGAAAAAAATTCATGGTGTACTTGACGACGAGACAAAGCGGCTATCGATAATTTTCTCCAGTACTGTATCTGATATTCACTGCACGTTCCTTTATTTACTGCACCGATAATTTGTTTTCTTTTTTAGAATAAATGTTAGAAGTAACGAAATGGAAATTGTTACTTTTGACAGAGCCGAAGAAGAAATAGTGAAAAAAATTCACCGTATCCTTGATGATGAGACAAGGAGGCTGTCAATAATCTATGCCAGTACAGTATCTGAATCTGATATTTATGCATGCTCTTTTTGTTATTGCACTGATGATTTTTTGTTCAATAAAAGTTAGAAGTAACAAAACAAAAATTGTTGAACATTAGGCAAAGCTCTTTGTTGGGAAGCATAAAACAATAATGTGTTTTATTGGAAAAAATCATAATGGTACAGTGAAAGAATTGACGCAATAAAGTAAAATTTTTCTTTGCTAATATTTACGTAACAGATGTGCCAATGCTACACACCAGGTGGCGCATAAATGTGTGACATACAGGCTTCAGTTATGCGCCCTGATTCTTTCTGAGACTTTGGTGCTTTATAAATCATTTACTTACTTACTTACTTACTTACTTAGATAGTGCAGTTTGACGGTTTTTTTTTAAATAATTAACTTTGCTCATTGCAGTGAATTATTGTCATATTGAACACTTGAACGCAGTGTACAATGCGAGCACCCTCGGCTGCAGTGATTAAGGCTAATCGTTTCAGAAACTGTCCAGTTGCTTGATCAATTTAAAACACGTACCCTCGGTATGTTCTACATTTATACGCTATCCAACAGCTCCAGGATCTGCCTTAAGCATGTTCTAGGTGTTTGTCCGAACAGGACCGCTAATTTTAGGGGGCGTTATTTTGAACTCTATAAATTCGTATAAAGTAACTTGCCAATTTGAACGAAAAAATGCTGCATTTAGATGCGTTTGGCGCACGTCATTATTATACAGCTGCAGCAAAATGCGACTGCGGCCGACTCCTCTGGGGGAACTTACAGCGCTCCCCTAGACGACCGAGCTGGTTTTAAAGGGGCCGATTTGTGACGGGGAGGGGAAGTAAACAAGTAATTTGAGCAAAGCTCACGAGACGCGCGAAAGCCTAAAGCAGTTCCTGTTCGCAGGTAATCGTAGTCTATCTCCATCCATTTCATCGTAATTCACTCTTTTGCAGCCAAAAATCGCCCAAAAATCATGTTAAATCAATATTTTTAGGGTTCAAGGTCATTCAAGATTATCGATGTTGACATTCGTAAGAAGCTCCTCATCAGTGCTTGTTATGATAAGCAGCATGGCTGTGCCTATCTGCAACCATTTACACGCTAGACAAGCCAACAGAGTATAAATAATCATTTTACAGAGGTACCGCTCGTTGACACCCACGTGCGCAGGCCTGCTTGAATCTAGAGCGTGCGGACTTGGACTGCTAAAATCTACATTCCATGCTGAAAATTTTATATGCAGGTTGTCTTAGTCTATCTCCAGACATTTTGGCGCAATTCACTCTTGAAATGCGTGTCGCAGCGCAAAATTGTGCAAAAAATTCACTAAAAACCTTTTTTGGGAAGGTTCGTGGTCATTCAAGGTCATCGTTGTTGATAAATTTAAAAAGCCTGTCACCAGTGCTTGTTATGATAAGCAGCATGTGTGTGCAACCTTTT
>Ga0209671_1008612_pt1 | contig 10669 bp, 9 predicted proteins | sample WorMetHERISLAND2_2_FD_187401 | JGI IMG/M metagenome (GOLD analysis project Ga0209671, IMG submission 187401) | Marine gutless worms symbiont microbial communities from Max Planck institute for Marine Microbiology, Germany - Olavius geniculatus... | ecosystem: Host-associated > Annelida >...
TAATCACGCCATTAAAATTTGGTGACGATCGGTTCAGGGGTTTTTGGTTGGCTGAGGGTCAAAGTTTGCATTTTCCCATATACTTTGAAGGTCGTCCTCACAACACTCACACTACCGTGTGAGTGTGATTTCACGTTACGATATGACGTCGTCGCATGCATATGACGCACAATGCGAGCGAACTACATGATCAGGACTACACCGTGGTCCATAAAAGGTGCCACTTCTATTTTTTTTGAATAGCTCTGTGAAACTCGGGAATATTTAAATAATTTTTGGCATGTCCATCAGGAAGAAACTTTACGCATATTACTGTAGTTTTGGCCACTTTACCTCAATACTGTCGCTACGCTACCTTGTGAAATGCAGAAGTCCTAGTTTGGCCGTTTACAGCAATGAATTCATACTGGGTAGCGCACACATCAGCTCAGAAATGATTAACTGAATAGCGACAAACACAATTGGCAATTACTGTCTCTCAAAAAGTCACACGTGTCACATCACATCGTCTTTATTACAGCATGTGCTCAAAATGTCCTCCTCCAGCACGAATGCAAGTGGTAGATGTTGACGCCACTCGCCAACATTGAGTTCAATAACCTGCATTTCACAAGGTAGTGTGACAACAGTATTACAGTAAGGTGGTCAAAACTACAGTCATTTGAGTCCTTTCTTCTTAATTTTGCATGCGAAAAATTATTAAAATCGGCCAATGTCTCACGGAGCTATTCAAAAAATAAAAGTGGCACCTCTTTTTATGAACCACTGTGTATAGTTACCCGAGAGTGGACAGATGTCTGCCTCCCATATGCCAGGTCTCTGACACTTCAAATTTTTGCACGGCCAGAGTGAGCTGTAGCTCAGCAGGCTTACTAAAAGCGTCTTTTGACTTAAACCCCTAAGCCGGCTAGCCGTAAATTTCACGACCGGCTTAGCAATTTTCGCCGCTAAGTCTTCGCGGCTTAGCATTTTAATACTCATTCATAGAAAACCTTTCCCACCACATTAGCTCAGACTTGTTCACGGCGTATTTCCTCATTGCGGACGTTATTTGCACATCACATACGAAGCATCATAAATGTAATAAAACGTTTTGCGTTTTTTGTTCTTGCCACGTGTTGTGCGTTTTAAAGTTTTTTTTGTGAAGTTAACTTGTGAATGTTTCCTATACTTGAAAATGTTTCACTAAAAGTTCTATCAAAAACTTCGAAAAAACACGTTTCTTTAACCATAAAAACGAATCAATAGGCCAGATTTTAGTTATGTGGTACGGTGTAGTTTACTTAGTCAATCTAATAGGCTAATATGAATCATACGACTGAAATAAAAATGTAATTGAATGAAGTTCTCTTTCGCTGTCTAGTTCTAGCTATACTGCACCTACAGCACTAGGCAAGAGGTTGAACAAATTAAAGCTAACGCTTTTTATTCAACGATTACAAACATTTTTCCTGCCACGTTTCTTACCGGTTTTTAACGGAATAGTTACTACTGTAGTTAGGCCTACTGTGAAATATTTACTGAGCGTACATATCATAGATAGATCAAAACTATCATTTATACTGCAGATGTATATTCTACGGCGCTTTGTGGTTTTTCAGTGTCAAACTAATGTTAACTATTTTACGCGTATTAGCTATGGTAATTCTGAACGTCTGTCTGTCTGTCCGTCACAACCCAGCACTGATTCAAGGTGAGATAGATACTTCTGGTTTTCACCTATGATAGCTTAATGTCGCTAGTATAGTATAACGTGACAGAATTTTATGCCCAGCGGCCAAGGCAGCCCACGAACGACAGGGAAAAGGGACATCCTTACCCCTAAAAGACTATAAAATTACCGCTATCGGCTTGTCTAGCGTGAAAATGATTGCAGATACGCATAAACATACTGCACTGCGACGAGCATTTATGGGTGTCAACATCAACGAACTTAGATGACCTTGAACTCACAAAATAGGGAGTTTTAGTAAGTTTTTACGCGCGAAAGCAGCGGAACTATCGTTATGCGATACAGATAGAGAATTTGGTATTTGTATATTAACTTAGCGTGAACATCCCAATTTTCAGCTAAACTACTGAACCGGAACTGCTATAGGCTTTCACGCATCTCGTGGGCATTAGCTCAAATTTCTTGTTCCTATCATTTCGGGCTATGTATGAAATTTTCAGCACTAATGTCGACTTTAGCAGTCTAAGTCTGTACGTTCAACGAGGCCTATGCACGAAGATGTCAAAGAAAGCTACCCCCTTCTTGAGTTTCTTGACATGTTTCAGTCAAAAACCGTGAACACCCGAGTTCACCTTCAATGGTAAATTTCAGCTTCCACGTTTATCTCGTATATGATCGACAAAATGTGATGGTAACAACATAATTGCAACTTTGTCAACATAAAATTACACAATTCACCAATTTCCCCTGCAATGCTGCAAAGCCGACTCAAAATGTTGTCTTCATAATTAGTGAATTAAACACATTAAATATTATCCCGCAAGTACAAATATATATAACTGTACAGCACAAAAAATTTTTTAAAAAACATGCAACAGACGCATAATTCCTAAGAACACTGCTGATGGCAAACAAAGGCAGCTATCAGTTGGATAGAAAGCATTTGAAAAAATGAACAAGCATATTTATTATGACCAACAGCAGAAAGTTCCTGGCCACAAACAAGCTGAAAATTACACCAAGTACAAGAACAAAATGGTAAAAAGGCAAGGCATGGTAAAAGCTCCAAGAAAAATGTTGTGAGGCTACAAACACACACGACGCTGATCAAAGTGGTTGAGTGAAGCTTGCGCAATGAAAAACGAAGTAGCTTCATGTGGCAGCGTCTATCCGTTGTCAATATGGGATAGGAGCAAAGATCAAGAAGCAGCAAGTTCGAATAAGGTGGGAATGTATCACTCCCCAGCTGACTAGACTACCCCAATGACCAGTGGAGTGTGCAGAACCATAGTGTAGCGAGCAAGCGACCAAATTTTTGGCTCTTTCATGCTTCCCCCGCCTGATATGATTTTCAGCGAAAGGACTGAGACATTCATCCTAGCTACAGTACACGACATGTCCAAATATTCAGGTCCTGGGCCCGCAGTCCCATAGATTGACGCTTATTATTGCCACAATAAATGTTCTGCAAGTGTGAAAGTAAATCACACACGATATGCAGAACTGAAACATATTCAACACATCGGTCTCTTGCGACTTCCGGTCTACAATGGCAATCGGACAAATAACAGCACACAGCATCACAGCTGCCGGCTCAAGGAATGTTAAAGCATCAGAAAGAATGCAATAGTCAATGAAAGAGGTAGAAAGACAGAGATAGCCCTTCAAAATCACGAAAGGCCTAAAAAAATTCCTGTTCCTGTGCTTCCAGTTGCAGACTGGCAGAAAAATAGAGATGGAGAAAGTAATTTTTTTAAATTTTTTTAAAATATGCCTCAGAACAATTTGTGTAATGTTACACAACAGCTACCAAAAACAAAGTGATACACTAATGGTATAAATGAGATTCTAAAATAAGAATACCACAGCATCACAGACTATGACTGCTATGTTTTTATTTAGTTCTTTTACGCTTGACTATTTTTTATTGCACTGTATATGTTGTAAGTATTAGTGTGTTGTCTTTGTACGTATGTATGTATGTACCGGGTATGTATAATGTATTATGCCAATCCAGCCACTGGCTGCCACACACAATAAACTGTATTATTATTAGGTGCAAATAGTTTTGTGGCAGTGTGAGTAAAACTTTGAAACCAAACAAAAACCGCACCAATATTTTTTTTTGGGGGGGCACAATGACAATTATCAGCAATGGAGTTTCTTAGGGTCTGATGGATGGCAACTGGAAGCAAAGCGGATTTTTTTCTGCACCTAACTTCTGTCCCAGCATTCATACATGATTCCGTGGCTGTCTATTAGTCTGCAGTTGTGAAACACTGGGACCAGTAACAAATGGACAGACTCCCTGATGTCCGCAATAACTCACGTACCACTGCAACTGTATTATGCTAGCGAGAGAGATCAGTAGCATCGTGGGTTAAAAAGTAGGCAGAATAAGAAGTTGCAATTTTCCGACAGACAGTGAAACTTTCCGACAGACGGTGCTCAAAATTTCAATTATGTTACTAAATTTCCCCCAGAAAGACTAAAATTTTCCACCAAGATGATTTTCGGACAATTTTATGACAACCAGAAATTTAAGGAAGGGGCAACTGCCCCCTCCCACAACGCCACTAAGAGTCGGAACCACCTGAAAACCTTGACCAATGACCGGCCGCAACAGTACTAGCTTCTCAAAAACCAAGCGTTAAGGTGTATTCAAAGCAACAGAATTGAAACAGAATGATCTGAAATAAAAGCTGCACGCTACAGCTTCTATTTCATATCGTTTCGTTTAGTACCATTTTGGTTAAGTTCAGATCTGTTGCTCTGTTAATAGTTAGCCATGATCTGCTCAGCGTGTGTTAGGCATACAGCACTGTCCGAGTTTCGATGTACGTGGGGTAGGCCAGAATGCACAAAGTTCCCTGTGCCATTGACCAGTTCCCTGGGACTGCCAATAGTCAAGCCATTAACATCACCATCACTGTTTATCTCAGTCGTCTGTAGGTTTGACAGCTGTCCAGCGCTACCGTACTCACTGGCCCAGCTGTACGGACGTCCATGGTCACACGAAGCCTCCCAGACCGACAGTGGCTGGCACAGAGACAAGCGTCTGGTGGTTGCAGATGCAGGGGTCGGGGGCGTGCAATCGATAGACACAGTGTGAATGCCCAGCGGCTGCTGAGGCTGGTTGCAGGTACAGCTGCTGCGTAGCGAAGGATCATTACAGAGCGCTTTGAGAAGCGGAGCACCGACGTCGTCCCTGATGAGGTCGACAATGTTGACATTGGAGCCGTGTTGAAGACAAGGCACCGAGGCCTGGTCAGCGCTGTCAGAACTCAACTGACGCATGGGTTGATGCACCTATCAACATTCCGCACTCAACACACTACTGGCTGTATGATAAATCGCGATATATAATCAACTACCCAGATCACCACAGGCTTCCATCCCTTCGGGGTAGGTAAATCGAGTACTGGCCTGTCTGGCTGGGTTAATGCAGGGTTCATCTGTGTCAAGACTGTGAGATCCCATATGGCAGGCGATGCTTCGTAGCTCTAAGATGGGCTCCAATAAAAAGCTATACATGCACACTTTAACGTTTCTTTAACCTTTAATAACAAAAGCAAAATTCATTGGTATCATTGCATGTCCACAACCTCAACGCTAACTCTGACCAAGGTTCCAATCCCCAAATCTCCCTTTTCATGTGGCATGGAGCCTCTACATTGTTACTTGGCACCACATAATTGTCCCTGCTAAATGACAATACATGCGAGTCTGTAACGGCATAGTAAATATGAAGTATATGCAAACCTTCATCTTAGGTGTATTAAGCTTTAAACAATTAACACCACTAATAAAAAGCATAAAAAACGCACCTGTCTGTTCACGGGAGCACTAGCTGCTTGAGAGACAGCCATTCCAACTGGCCTAGTCTGAGGAGTGCTTAAATGCATCATGGGTCCATTTACCACTGCTGGTTCTAGCTGTCCGTTCGCTACAAGTACGGGGGCTGCTACATATGTCCTGTTGGCATCACCATTAGTTAGACTGACTGCTGTCGGTGGAGGTACACCATTCGTCTGATCAGACAAGTGCACGGGAAACCTTGGCTGCTGACTCAGTTCAATGTCTTCAAAGTATCTATTAGTGCCCGGTGGTGTCATACTTAATGCATTCATCTTCAGGGACTTTGCTTCCTGGTATGACGGTGGTCCAACCAGTTTACCCACAGCAGTGATGGCTGTTTGGGAGTGATACGGCTGAGCTGGCCTCAACTCCGCTGTATTCGTACGTGGAGTTGGTGCAAAATGGTGGTATGTAGTGTTTGGGGCCGGCGGTTCCAGCTGCAAGGATGAATTGGCCGAGCTCTCTGGTGGCACCAACGCATCAAAATATGGTCGCCGTTCTCCACCGATGCTTTGGCTTTGGTGGACACCCAGTAAAGGAGGCAACAGCAGATCATGTTGAGGTCGACCTCCCATCGCTGTGCCAGGGAACTGATTTGAACGTTGAGGCTGCAGCTGAGGGGTATTCGAGAATGTTAGCTGTTCAATATTCGTTGCAGTATTGTACGTTGGTGGGGGATGATATGTGGGTGGCGTCATTTGCGCAGATGATGCAGCAGCAGCACCGGAAGCACTATATACTGGATTGCTGGTCACCGTCATCGGAGAAGCAAATGAGATATGCTGAAAGACCGCATCGACCGGAGACGGCATAGCACTAAGATTTAGCTCAGTGCTGATGAAACCATGTCGCAGTGGAGGCCACTCGGACTTGGTCGATGGCTGGCGCAGTGAGGTAGATCGAATCACATCGGTGGACGACGTTGGACCTGAGCGTGGAGAGACAAGGCTGCTTTTACGTATCGGTGTCACGGCATTCTGATGTACAGTGGGGGCAACTGGCTGCCGCTGCGATGGCATGAGCTTATTAAACATTTGACTAATTACATCGTTGAGGTCTGCACCAGGAGGCAGGTGAAGTGACTTGGCATTGATTGAAGTGCTTCCTGGCGTTGATATGGAGCTGACAGTCGGCAGAGTTGTATTCACCAAACTGACGTCAGGCCGCGGCTGTGAAACTGTCGGGGCAGCTGTTTCAGGATCGGCTGCGGTGGAAATCGGCCCACATTTCCACCACTAGTCTCAATCATTGACCCTTCGGTAGACGACATCCCCGAGGACCGTGTGAAACTGCCTCTACTGACGGCCGGCATGTGAAGAAGACTTGGCTGTGCTGGAGTGGAAGGATACGGAGATGGGATAAAGCTGGGTTGCTGTTGCGGGAGACGTTGTAACAGCGACTCAATGCCAGATGACACATCTGCATAACATACAACAATGGTAATACTACTGCTGGCAGAATTCAGTTACTGTAATTCAGCATACAAACAGCTGTTTAATATTATCTCCTACTACCACTACTGTCAGTTTCTGTCAAAACAGATAACATCACCTTTCTTCGGAGATACCTTTCCCAGTTTCATAATGTGATTTACTATAAGCATGTGTTTATGACATGTGTTTAATAAATTATTATTTACTTACTTACTTATTCACTTCCTCATCATCCAATGAACACCATAAAGCCCGGAGAAACACACTATGGCTAAAGTACATAACAGATTCAGTACCATATGTTTTGCCTCTTAATTTCAAAAACCCTCCAGTCCCTTGACAATTCAGCTTAGGCGAAGAACCTCCTAAATGCAAAGTAAGTCCTATGCGAGACCGTTTGAAAAATACAACTTAATCTGGAACAAATCACTCCAAGATAGTAGGCAAGACAAATAAAAAAAACTAAAGTATCACATTATTTCTAGTACCACTCCGAAATCAGTCCATGATGTGTTTTGTTCAAATATGACTTAATTTTTGTTTCAACAACACCTGATAACATTTATTACATTAACCTAACTCAACGTTTGAAAAGCAACATTCTGTGAGAATATGACATCCAGCTTTCTCTTCACTATGTGTTGTGTACAACAAAGCAGCATCATACCATACGGCGGTGAAGTCCAGACTGTTGACTGTCCAGTTATTGGAGTCACTCTAGTCAGAGACAAAGAGCTTGGTGTTATCTGCGGAGGCGAGTCTATCATTATCTCCTTCAATCTCGTCTCTGAAACATCAACAGTAATGTTACAAATGCCAAATGTTTACGTTTGAAAGCTGACATCTACAAACTTCATGCAGCATTGCACACAAAGCCATCAGCATGTGCGGCAAGTTTACCTAAACAATCAACATTATGCAAAATATTTTTCACTTTTTAGTAATCCTCACCTGTAACTATTAATGCAGTGCAAACCCATACAATAAGATGTATGGTATAAATATAAAGAGCAATTTTTAGTTTTTAGACATTTTAATCAAACGTTTTACCTTAATTCACTCAACATCATGCAACATGGCAATCGTCAGCTGTTAATTTCTATTTTCAATGTAAACTGATAAAGCTACAATGTGTAAATCTATTCAACAGAGCTATTTTCACTTTAATTATTACACTCATACTTACTTTACTGATGTATTAAACATTGACTACATCATATGACTAAATTTTTTTATCATTTTTAACTGCACTAATTTTGCAACAGCACCTGCATGATGCACACAATGTTACTGATGCAAAACGACCATGTCACTTGAAGCATACATATGTGACAGAAGCAAATATTCTGAAATAAATTAACACGCAAGGGAAATAATAGATATAATAGATACTTACCGCTAATAAATAAATCTACACAACTTTCAACATAACAACTGCTGTAAGTGTGTACAGTTAAACATTCAAATTTAATAAGAAAGTTTTACAGCAAGTTTGATTCCAACTTTCTGTCCTATAGTTACTTCTAAATGTAATACCAGGTATGGGTAACGAAAGAACTACTAAAGTCAGTTCACAATTGCCAAAATTTTCAGGAAAACAAAAGTGGTATCATCACTTTTACTGATGCGCATTGCAAAAACATAATAAAGTATGCAGTATATAAAAAGCATGATCACAATTCACCTTCACTTCCAGTAACTGGAGTACTAGCGGATGGAGGGCTGGACAATGCACGTATGACATTCTCTGACCTTCGCGCTGCACCCGATGCTGTTATTCTACCACTCCCACCTCCAGCTGGTGGCAATGTCACCGCAGCCTGTGACGAGAAGTTGACATTCTCACTGTAGATGTACTTCTCATGCTGTCTCACACCCCAACGGTCGTGCTCCTCCAGCCGTTTCAACTCGGACAACTGAGCTTGACGACTGAGCTGAAAGCGATGCGACGCCCGGCACATGTCCAGCAAACGTTCACCGGACTCCTTGCTTGATGCGTAGTAGACGAACCGACGTTCGGCCAAACCATCCGCTACGATCTCAAACTTCTTCTTCTGCTCAGACACACAATGCACAATTTCCACAAAGTTTGTGTATAGCTCCTCATGAGAAATCCACCTCAGAACTACAAAGCATCTCCTGCCATATTATGGGATCACAGAGTGTTAACCGACACACGTGAATGTGCCCTACATTAACCTCAGTCAGCCAGGCTGATACTCTTCATGTCTTCTTAAGCTCTTAATTTATTCAAAGATACATGACTGCCACAATTCTCACTCAGAAATGATAAAGCTACTGCTAACAGTGATTTTAAAAAGTTAGTAAAAATCGGTAATTAACCTCTAATCACATTATCACTGTCATCGGAAAATCCATTAATTTCAACTGATCGTAGAGATGGTTAAAACAACACTTAGTAATGCACGAAAGTAAAGTGATACAGTCTGCATACGAACAAACTTGCCTCGCACGAAAGTTTTCCGATGTCTGACCAAAGAAAAACTGACAGCAGGTTCTTGAAGTTATCCGAGGACTCCTGCACAATACAATGACATATCAATGAATGTATTCTGTTGAACAGCAATTCCACATTCACCTATGGCAGCAGTGTACAACCTTCTTCAGCCAAGAGTCACTTAACATGGTCATGAAGCCAACATGGGCCACACTAATGCAAAATGCTATTATAACAACAGCAGACAAGCACGTAAAACAGGCAACATAATATACTTGTAGTTGCAAAGCATACATTTTTTTGGCTATAAATCCTATTTATAACGTTTTATCTCTTGAACATTACAGGCAGGATGACAAAACATAATAGGCCAAAAACTATGCATCAGTCACCTATGAGAATGCAAGCAATTTCCCGCTTAGTTCAGCAGCTAAAATGATACCATTTACAGTGTTAACTACTTGTACTGGAGAAATATAACAATCTGTTAACATAAACGGATTGCAAGTAAGTAAGCGAGTAAAAAAATTCAGTGCATATAACTGACAGCACACCATCCCACCATTAGTTTAACTAAGGCACCAATTATTACACATAAAATGTATTATTTTACTGCCCTTTTACATATCAACCGACGGCTTTCAAACTGTTCAGCAAATAACCTACAACAATGCCATCCATACCTCATAGACTTCTAGACCCTTGGGACAGATGGCTAGCCAGTCGTTCCCCGGCGCTGGATCGTACTTTCGTCTGCGCAGCCGATAGAAGTGCATGTTGTGAGTCGCTGGAGGCTCTGACGAATCGCGAATGTATTGGACCCGGGCATCGGGCGGTGACATGCCGGCCATGTCTCGATGTACCGTCGGCAGGTGGTGGGTAATGTAGTCCTGACCACGACGGATCATCACCTGTTTCACATGCAACAGTTGCAGTAATTAATTATGATTAATCATGAGATTTGACATTAAATATTTCCAAGAGCCCAGTGTGAGACCAGCCAGTGCCGTAAGTCTGATTGTCTTGGTCCAGGGCTGCTGAGTCATCAAGCTGTCTATTATAAACACCTCGATGAATCTCGCAGAAATTTGACCCCAATTCCTCCCAGGTAAAAGTTTTCCTACACCAAATTGGTCTTTTCTGCTGTCTGGCTTCAGAGAAAAAATCAAAAAAGAAAAAAAGAAAAAAGAAAGCAAAAAGAGGAAAAAACAAAGCAAAAACACAAGGCATCCTGTTACTACATGTGGG
>Ga0209671_1008613_pt1 | contig 10665 bp, 7 predicted proteins | sample WorMetHERISLAND2_2_FD_187401 | JGI IMG/M metagenome (GOLD analysis project Ga0209671, IMG submission 187401) | Marine gutless worms symbiont microbial communities from Max Planck institute for Marine Microbiology, Germany - Olavius geniculatus... | ecosystem: Host-associated > Annelida >...
GTTAAGCCACGCTGCCCTAGATAGGCAGCGGTGGGCAGCGATAGTAAGAATGGCGTCAGACACCAACGGGCATTGAGCCCACGGTTGTCGATGATGATGATGATGATGAATAAGGGCCATTTCCATTACCATACAAGTAGCTTACCATTTTTTCCATTCCCATTCCCAATTTTGTCATTAATTTCCATTTCCGTGGTATTTCCATAGGGGGAATCCCATTTCCATGGTCATCTTTACTACAAGTGCAATGCTGATTGAATGACGATTTTTATACCAGAATTACGGGACACCAGTTTGAACATCTATTGTAACTTCTGACATGATGTCGTTAATAAACAATCTCAATGACTTAAATACGTGACTGACCAATACTGGACCGGGATTGTAGGAGATATTAGAAAATGGAACAGGGGTCCGCTTGTTTGCGACGCACAGTGTACCGGTAGTTGTATGTTCTGTGGTGTGACGTAGACGCAGTCGGGAGTTCGACAGCATTCTGGTTGTACGGCGTCGCGTGTTTCGTGGCCGTGGTCTTCATAGCGGTCTTTGTACCGGAAACGAAGGACCGAACGCTCGAAACTCTCCAGGAAGACACGCCGATAGCCACCAGAGCACTATTCGCAGCCGCAGATCACGGACATTAAACGCCTGAGCAATGTCACACCTATACGGCGCCAGACAGTTAGCCCGGCGCGGTATGTCCAGTAACCTATAGAAAACATTCGTGTTCTTCAGGTTGCCGTCCCTTCTGTAAAAGTCCTTCTCTAAAATTTTTATTAAATCCTTAAAATATCGGTGCAGTTTACTCCGAATTTTGTTGAAAAAAAACTGTTTGCATCTAGTGTGTTAGCTGACAGTGTATTTGCTTTAGTTTTCATACGTATTATTGAGTGTGTCTCAGATAGTTTTATGAGTTGTTCCATAGACCTAATATTACGCGGCGTGCAATAATGTAAAATAACATGAAAAAATATTTTTCCGTCTCCACTTTTATCGCCAGATTAGTGCTGTTTGTGTCTGCTTAGGCGTACGGCCGCATCATCATGTTTGCTAGTCACCAGAATTCTGTGTTTGTTGTTAAAGGTTCGGACGACGTTCACGAGGAGGCGACACGTTAACTCGACAGAGTTCGCCGTCTTTAGTATCGACTTTACTTCAGATTACAAGCGTGTAGAGGCTAGACCTATTGAAAACACAATATTAGTACAATCATAATTGTGACTTATTATCTCCGCCAATTGAACGAAGTGAATTGGAGGAGATTATGAGATTGATCGATCTGTCCGTCGTTGTGTGTGTTTGTCTGTCTCTCTGTGTACACGAATTGGCGGAGATATGCACTCTATCGAGCGCCTTCTAGTTATGTTCTATGTACGCTAAGCTAGGTGTTAAAGGGCATTGCATATTGTACGATTTCACCTTATTCACCTTAATCCAGGTTGAAGACACACATTTTCCGTCAGACATTTAACCTCAGCGACTAGTTCTGTCCGCCAGCGCCACTGAAGTCTTTTTAGCACATACTGGCGCTTTACAAGTCAGATTATTATTATTATTATTATTTTTTGTGTGCATTTCCTATTTTGTTGAATCAAATTGCTATGGTTTTGATGTTCGTGACCTTTTTTAAATTCGTAACTTAACGGTCGCAGAGAAATTGCTGTTATGCGCACCCTAACCAACGAACACGTGTGAAAAATGTCAAAGTTACAACAACCGCGCTTCGTCTTTTTTCTGTAAAATAACGAAAGCTTTCCGTATAGGCTACTTTCGGTATTTTTGTCCAATGACTTTGAAAATGCACCTATGGTCATAAGCCCATGGAAAGTTTGATCTCATTAAGCCTTACCATTGGCTTATTATTTCAGGTTTGTAGTAGACACGCACAAAACAAAACGGGTCACCGAGCAGTATAAGAATCTAAATAACCTATATTTCGATCATCTGCGTTTCACACGGTAGTGGGTTGACATAAATTAGGTAATGTACAAAATTAGTTAAAACAGAGTTTAAAAGGTTGCGAATTTGTCATAGACTGCAGAGTTAGCAACAGATCGAAATTATGTGTTTTTTAAATATTTACTGTTTTAGTCTAGAAACATATGGGTAATTTTTGAAAGTCATTAATGCTCAAATTCACAACATTTTGTAGGCCTATTTGTAGTCACCGAATGACTTCGAATTGTCACAGTTTTTGAGAACTTAAGTTTACTCAGTACAAATGGAAAACTTAAAGCAAAAAATAGATTAGAGTAATACGTACAACAAAACATGATAGGAATATGCAATGAAGTACAAAAATAACGTCCTCCGAGCTGCACGTAAACAAATAAACTCTGTCAAAAAACATTGGTCTAAATAAATTATAAACTTGCCACCATGAACTAAAGCATACTATGCACGGACGCCAAGCTGAACAACGGACCTAGAAGAAATCGACTGACGGTCCGGGCCGAAAGACTAACGAGCCAAACTGAGTTAAAAATATTCCAACGGTACTCGAAAAACTGGCCGATCAGACACATTTAACATCGTGGTAAACGGCGACACCTGTATACAGCAGGAGCAGCAGTGTTGCAAAGTCTGGGTAGCAGTCAATGGGGAAATGCTGCCCAAAGTTTGAGCTAAAAATGGAATGAAAGTACATGCGGCATTAATGATCATAGTTTTATCGTGTGTTAAATCTCTGATCGTTGGTTAATCTGATGGTCTGCAGCCTTATGTCTGCATTATATAACATAGTCTTAAGCAGCCTGTAGATTCATTCACTGCAGTGTCTCACAGAATTGCACAAATCGCTTCAGCGGCTGGACAGGGCTTTGACCCCTCAGCCCTCGCTGTCCCTTGTGTCGTTCATAAGTTACGACATTTACCCAGCCTAGACAACTCCCCTGTTGACGCTTTTAGCGACTGGCATTCACAAAAAAGATGCCTCAAAAAGGGACAGAATGATGTCGCCGTTACTGACGACTAACTACAGTAGATCGGGCTTCTGCTGCATCTGCTGCTGCTGCTGATGATGATGATGGGTGACGCAGGCAGTCAAGTGTCGTATATATCTGACAGCGGCTCGCAATGTCTCGACCTTGCTGACTCGTCTGTCGGCCGAGGATCGTGGTCGACCTCGCATGAACGATGCCGGAACGCGTTGACGCAGTCTCTCGAAACCTTCGTTCACACACCTCACACAACGCCAGCCGTATAGGTTGTCATTAAAGACAGCGTGATTAGTAATAGTAGGCCTGTAATACCCACTGCCAAAGTTCGCCCGGTTCATTTGATTAATGCAAAGCACGACGTTTTAACTTGTTAAATATAGGCCTACTTTTTACTGCGTTCTTATTTTTCATAAATTTTGCACGATCAGCGCAAATAATGACGGCGATTTGACATAGGCCGAAAATCAAAGTGTTACCGAAGTGCTACAGTCGATGTACTACTTTTGCATTTAGATATGAGTACTAAATACATTATTGTAATAAAAAAACAAAACTCATACTGTACCTTTGAAGTTAAATTATTTAAAACAAACTTGTGCTAAAACGCCGCGCTAAACTGTGATGAAGAAAACTAATGTTAAGTATAGAAGGGCATTTTTAATACAATTTATAATTTTGCGACAATCGACCTTTTAAAATAAGTCTTTCAAAAATGCAACTGAGAAATATTTTAAGTAAGTGCATATTTAGAGTAAGTGCACATTTAGAGTTTTTTTCACGAACGTTGCTTAGTTTACGACTGATAAATATAAAGAAAAACATGTCTATGATGCAAACAAACGTCGGACAAAAAAGTTTCACGTTCTTATGCTACAAAAACTCTTTCTTCAATTTTTTAACGGTTGTATTTTTCATGTTATTGATTACATCTGTCACAGTTGCTGCGAGGTGATGATACTACCTGACCCGTTGTCTTTCTCGTTCGTTGCGACGACGCACGAATGCGGTCGGCAGTACCACGTCTCTCATGACGTCACCGCCGGAACTGATGACGTCACTGCAGTAGCTGACGTCATCAAGATGGCAGTGGTCTCGTGACACGGGTGAGCAGGTGGTCGGGTGAAATTGAACTGAAGTCTCCATACGATGTTGATGAGGATGACATGCGGCGGCGATTTGCATCGACCTGTTAGCATCACAACATGTAAAATATTATAAATATACAAAAGTGACACCACGGTAAGACAAAAAAATGTCGGCATCACGTGCCGACATGGATGCGGCTGTCCGTTAGCATTAGTTGCCGACTTTCTCAAGTAGGCCTATCTCTGCCGGTCACTCCTTTATGGCGGAGAAAAAAATGCCGTCTGTCGTTAACGTCGATATTTGAAGCGCGCGCACAGCAAACAAATTTAACTGAACTGAAAAAAAAATTAAACTAATAAAATGAAACGAAACAGCAAAGCTATATCATTTCATTTCTGTCGCCTTGAACCTCCCCTTAGCGTTATCAACGGAATTTCCCATTGTAAAAGCGTTAAATAGTGGACATTCCAACACTGAGTTTTATAATACTCCAGTCTGTGTCTTGCTAGGATTTTCATGAGCCAAACGCTACGATCTCGTCTGTCCAATTTCTCGCCTTTCTTTAGTCCATGTAATAATTACCTCCGCCAAGGAGGTAATGTTTTTGCCAGACTTTGTTTGTTTGTCTGTTTGTCAGAAGGATAACTCAAAAAGTTATGGACGGATCTTTCTGAAATTTTGAGGGTACGTGTATGTCGGGAATCACACAAACTACCAGTGATTCAATTTTGGGGGTGATCCGGAAAGAATCCTGGATTCTGGATCACTTTGAAATCTTCGTTACCATTGCTTTCAATGGGGCATAAGGAAATCCGTTGCAAAGCCGAAGATGGTGTTGCCATCTAGCGAACAACATTGCCTTGGCGGAGGTGTGCGGGCTCTGGCTGCTTTCTAGTTATTATTAGTAGTGTTTCTTGCGCTGTGCAGGGTGGCTGCTGAATAGAAATCAAGTGCCAGACATAATCTCAAACTTATGCAGCATCATATTTGTTGTTGTAACCTATCGACACAGATTTGCCAGCTAACGCAATTAAAATAAAACTCAGTCCTGTTCGCGAGTAGGCGCAGTATCAGGCGCGCAAAAACACAGAAAACTCTTATGGTCTTGACCTTTGATCTATGATCGTGATATTCAATAGGCTTCTAAAGGTTGTCAACATACATGTTCGTGCTTGCAGTTTCGTCAAGCTAACGATTCATCATGAGTAAAAGTGAAAAAAACTTAGCGACGATGCTAAAAACAATACTGCTGTCGCTTTTTTCCGCTGGCAGTAATAATCTTATTGGTATTGTGGTAGTTGGGTAGTCTACGGCAAAGCATGGCGAGGGTGTAATGTAGAATGCCGCATAGGTAGTTTCTCGGCGCCTGCTGCAGAAACAGCTGAGTTTCTTGTTGATGATAAATAGGTCGTACACAGGTGCATGAAGTGTTGAGTGCGGCGCCGAGTTTTATTTTCAGCAGTCAAAGCAGCATCATGCATTAATAGACCTCCTGTTTTACGTTATAGTTATTGTTACATCCCGGAAAGGTATTGTGCAATAATAATTTAAATGTTAATTTAGACCTGTTATTGTTGAATAATAACTTAGATTTCCAGGATTAACTGTTTTCGTGTAGACGGGTTGGTTGAGGCCAGAAAAACATTGCTGACATCCGACTTCTTAATCGTATACAACGTATTTTGCCGATTATTCGCAGTAGTTATTTCTGACAAAAATCGTACAGGTCACGAAGATTTGCGGCAAACGATTGTGCAGTCAATATTATGCAGTCGCCTATAGATGCGCTTGTACACACATTGTGCACACGTCAGGGCACGTACAAAAATGTCACGTAATCACAACAACCGATTTTGCGCCAAGTAGCAGATAAGCCTGTGTGCCCGGGCCATCGCCGTGCTATGAAAAAAATATAATAGGCCTATATGAGCACACCGACTGACGGCTGTAGATCGTGAACATTGAACACACGCTGAACATCGCCTTGATGACGTAGCCCGCAGGCTCTACTGTCAGCTAGCGCACAGTTGGACATAAGTTACTCGTATAAGTAACCTTTTCAGCATGCATATTTTGCTCAGTAGTCTGAAGGATAAATCAGTGTATAAAGTGAATTAGCCAGGCGTATATAAAAAATACACGATAGGCCTAAATAGAGTATGCCAAAACACCAACTGCGGTGTACAGACTGCGATAAATATGTTTGTCACATGCGCATAATTTGATTGCTTTTTATAACGTATACGATATATTCAATTTATGACCAGGAAAACAACCTATATAGCTAATACGGACGCTAAATTAGACGCTGTTCCTTGCAGGTCTGCGTAAGTGTCGTGAAGCTTGGAGTGCAGCGTGACAGAATGGCGCAGACAACGAGCAACGTTCAGACGTTTGCCGACGTGCCGCGTCGACGTGATGTCTACCTCACCCTCCTCAACCTCGGCTGCGTCTACTTCCTCATCAACGTCAGCTACAGCGGTCTGGAAACGCTGCAGAGCACTGTCAACGCTCAGGAGGGTCTCGGTACGACCAGCATCGGTGTACTCTACGCTTCACTCATCGTCTGCAGTCTGCTCGTGGGTCCGAGCGTCGTCGACCGACTGCGCGCCAAGAGAACTCTGTACGTGGCGTGGTCGGCAAACGCCGTCTTCGCCGTCGCCAACGCGTTCCCACGCTGGGAGACGCTCGTGCCGGCGTCGGCATTCGTTGGCGTCGCAATGGCGTCTGGAAACATCGTCTACGGTCTATACGTCACTGGGCTCGCTGATCAACTCGACCCAGCCAACGGTCAGTCACTGTCTCACTGTCTCTCGTCTCTTTCACCTCATCCACGCCGGCAAAAATTTCCCACTGGCCACTCACTTACTGCGGGACATTTGACAGTGTTTGTTTTGCTAGGTAATGTGGTCACACAATAAAGGTGCGATGGGTGGAAAAACTTCACTTTACGCGCCATAAATTTCTGCTTGCAACAGTAAAAGAATGGTTAAAATCGGTGCTGAATTACCGAAGTTATCCCAAAAATAAAACTGGGTATCCGTTTTTTGGACCACCCTGTAGATGGCGTCCCTGACAACGTCATTGACTGGCCTAGGTATAGTCGGACAATTTGGTTTTTTCTCTTGCTCGTTATCGATCTGGATACGGACATTCGCGAAGGCATGCATACACGCATGGTTGTTTACTGTGTCTTTAGACGTCACACAGCATTTTACGCGGCTCGACTTCCCATCATCCACTTTCCTCTCCATCAATAGGCTGTGCGATTCACGAGTTCCCAAACACACAAATAAAGAAAGTCGCTTTTTGCTCTACACTGTTTTGATGCCAGTTGCAGGACGAATGCAAACGTGGTTGCGTGCAAGACTTTAAGTCACAATACAGCGGCCTGTTTGAGTGTAACATTATACGTACGCTGAAGTCACGGAGGCGCGTTCGCTTAAAAAGTACGCAATGAGAACCAACCAAACGTTGCACCAGTGTGCTAACTTTCGTAATACTGCATAAGACTTGTTCTGTCTGTAGCAAATTTTCTCCGCGACGATCGCGGAGGATTTCGTACAAGACTGTCACAACGTTTTGAAGACATTGATGTTTGTGTAGCTAGGTGAATTTTACTGCCGCATTCAGTGTATCTAAGTGGCTTGGTTGTGTAACGATTAGGATGTTGGACTTGCGATTGCGAGGTCGTGGGTTCGACTCCCGGTTGCGTCGCTATCAAGTGGTTAGTACTTGGATGGGTGACTGGACAAGGAAACCACCTCGGTAAGTCTATACAACTAACACTAGGATCATCTCAGCCTTCCATTGCTCCGGTAGGCAAAATTGGTAAATCGACTACCGGTATAATGTATAATAACGACTTCCCCTAAAAATAACTCCATCAGTCATGATCATGTGTATAGTTTACACTCCCTTAGTATAATATTAACTTCTTGTGTGACTGATAAAAGGTTTTTTATAAAAATCGTTGTTGCTGTTTACTCTGTATAATTTTCATGGCTGAACAAATATAAATATTGACTGGGAGAGTGTAAATTGTACATATAATAATGACTGGGGATTCATTATTATATGGGAGTCATTATTATACATTACACCGGCCTGGCTGCATGGTTGGAGTTATGGCGGGGCACGTTCACTTGTGTCGAGTGGCAGGTAACACCGTGTGATCCCATATGGCAGGTGATGCTCAGTAGTTACGAAACGGTTTTCCCAGGGCCATGAGAAGCAAATTATCTAACCATGCAGGCGGATCTCTGCTGTGTGTTTGTGTACAGATAACTCGACGGTGGCGGCGAACACGACGACAAGAAGCGTTGTGAGCGCGAGGCAAAGGGTACAGCAGAATGCAGTCGTGCGAGTCAACAGCGTTCTGCTCGCGTTCATTCACACCGGCTCAGTCGTCGGAAGTCTCGTCGGTTCTCTCATCATCGGCTCCGGCCAGCTTCCTGGCTTTTCGACGAACGAGACTGGGGCGGCGGTTGACGCGAGCGTCTGCGGCGTCGGTCACTGTCCGTACATCGAGGAACACATCAAGGCGTTCGCGTCACCCGACCCACACCTAGTCTTCGTCGTCGGCGCAGTCTTCCTGCTGTGCGTTGTTGCTGCCCTAGGACTCACCGTCGTTCTTCGTCCGCTGCCCTCAGACTACCACCGACCTTGCTGTCACAGAGTTCACGACGAGATCATCGCTGAGGTCAAAGGTCAGGATAGAACAGTGGTATCGGTGAGGGGGAGGATCGCGGGAACGCTGCGGCTGCTGGCCAACATCCGTCTGCTACTGCTCATACCGGCCATTGTCATGATGGGCGTCCTTACTTCTTTCGCCGTCGGCGCATTTAACCAGGTGAATAACTACACTGTTGTTTTAATAGGCCTAATTCGACTTCGTAATCTGACCGACTGATTGTGCTTTAGTAATGCATTCAGCGGAGTTGTCGCTGGGAGTGAGGCAGGGGCTATTGCGATGCCCCTTGCCTAAACATTGGGTTGTCGAAAAATTGTCGGAAATTTTTTAAATGTTTGTCTAAAAATGCAAAATTTGAGGCCAAAACGCCCTTTTGGGGCAAATATGTGCATCCATAATCTTCTCCGACAGCTGTTTGTCGGACGTTTGTCGGAAATTAGCAGTAGGCTTATCTGTCGGAAAAAAGCAAACTTTCTGCCTCACTTACTGTTTTCCCTAAACATCTCTCTGACGACAAATAGTCGAACGTTTCTCTGACAGCATGGATCGGATTCAGCAGTTTCGACCATACGCGCTGTCTTGCACAAATCGAAACAAATTTGCTGCACATAATTAAACGCTGTGTTTATGATACTGCACTCGCAGCAGGCCACCTCAGCCTGGCAATCCCTGCGTGGACAGACGCAATGAGTACATAGCGATAGCTGAGGCTAAACACGAAATAATGGAAAACGAACGTTGTCCATTATAACACAGATGCAATTCCACGTAAAACTGATGCTGATCGTGTTTGATTGCACGAACATCGGAGTCAAAAATGTCCAGCACTATTGGGAGATCGGGAAGAGGGTGTTAAACTATAACTGAGGCTATGTCGACGTTTTTGGTTTTGTTCGTCTCATGATGTAGCCTACTCTGCTAATCCTGTAACATGCACTGCTTGTCTCGACTTTCTGCTTTCGTATTCGTGCTCCTGCGCATTGTGCTGCCAACGGCCAGTATCGATGTGCTATTTCTCATGATTTTTCACATAATACTGCTGTTTTACTGCTAACAACGAAAACCTGGTTGCGCCTATAGTTCTGTATTGCCTAGTGCAGTTGTGGTTGAGCAGGTGGCGCGCTGTGATGTGTGCGTTTTCAGTCGTTCGTGGCGTGTAGTCTGGGTATCGGAATGATCGGTTACGCCATGATCGGCTATCGGGTCTCGTTCATTGTGTCCAGTCTGGTCGCCGGTCAGCTGCTAGTCAGATGTCTTCACCGGCGTACCATCATCACTGCCGCCATGATCGTCAACGTGGCCGTCGTCAGCTCGTGGTTCGCCTGGACCCCGCCGCCAGGGGGCAGTGGTGTCGCTAGTGTGGCGGCGCTGATGATGACGTGGTGTGCACTTAACGGCGCGGTGCTGGGTGTACTCCGTGCGGTGTTTTACTCGTTGTTTCCGCTGCTGTTCGCCTCGTTGGACCGCGTGCTCGCCCAGGCCACCGTCTGGGACAGTGTCGGCATGTCTTTGGCCTACTTCGCCAACAGTCGGTTCTGTTTCGGCATCAAGGCGGGCGCAGCGATCGCCGTCACGGCGCTGGCGTTGATAACGTACGTCGGCTTAGAGTGTGTGGTGACGCGGGACGGTCGACGCGAGAGGTCCTCGACCACCAAGGACGCCACCACGATCACTGCTACCACCACTACCGACAACCTGGTAGCGAACGTCGTCGATCTCGACTTGCCGATGATCACACTCACACGGTAGTGTGAGTGTTGTAAGGACGACCTTTAAAGTATATGGGAAAATGCAAACTTTGACCCTCAGCCAACCAAAAATCCCTGAACCGATCGTCACCAAATTTTAATGGCGTGATTACGTCATGGACGCCTACCACCAAACAAAATTTGGGCTCAATCCGCCCAGGGGTTTTTGCTCCCCATATAGGTGAAATATACACCCCTC
>Ga0209671_1008615_pt1 | contig 10664 bp, 3 predicted proteins | sample WorMetHERISLAND2_2_FD_187401 | JGI IMG/M metagenome (GOLD analysis project Ga0209671, IMG submission 187401) | Marine gutless worms symbiont microbial communities from Max Planck institute for Marine Microbiology, Germany - Olavius geniculatus... | ecosystem: Host-associated > Annelida >...
GTGTGCTGGTGCACTGTCATGCCGGAAGGTCTAAAAGTCAAGCTATCCTTACAAGTGTGTGAAAGTGATCGTTTTAGGCGTTTTTGTGGCTGCAATGGTAAAACTTCAACGGTTTAATGTCATCAGCGACCCAGATAAAGTTCACCATTGATGCAGGGCAGCTATTCAGCAACTTACAGCACCGGTTGTGACAAACCAGTTTGTACTCGCGCCACACTATGACGTCAACATTACATCACAACTAGCAAAGAATATTTAACTAACAGCCATATTTTGTCCATATATTTTGAATTAGCATTTCGTCAGCTACATCTGATAAAAATTTCGTGTAAATTGATCATCATTTGAGTGAATTATGAAAGAAATAAAAAGGGTGCCCGTTTTTTTGAAACACAGTGTATAAGGTCAATCATTTGAAGGGGAAGTGTGGGGGTGGCGTACTGTACCCAAGAGGGGATAGACGCTCCTGCACTGCATAAGCCCCAGAAAGATTCGTTCGATGATGATATACTGCGCTAAATGTGCTATGATAGATCGACGACTTAAATCTGCACTGTACCTTCTCACACGACGCGGCGATCATCTCCGATTCACATTCTTGAGTCGGCAAGGCCTAAACTTACGCCAAATTGTCGCTGCGTATCCGACGTGCAATGCAGTGTATAAGACCCAAAGTTAGCAAGTAGGCTTAGTGTGACTGCATGTGACGTCTACGTTCGTTCGCTTGAAGCATGCAGAGCTCTACTGACTGGCAGACAGACAAACGGTGGACACAGAGAAGTGGATTTCAATCGGCGAAATGAAATGAGTTTGACGACCAGCTGTGAATTGGAAGTTGCCGGAGGCTAGCCGGCGACAACGGACCGCGATTTACCCGGACCGCAGTCGCCTTTGTCGTCATTGTGTCCGTTCTTTCACTGCTGGTTTACGACCGGACCATTAGCTGCTACCCATTCATTCGATTAGCGTCGCGCTGGCACTATGCTATAGACCTATTCGCTCACGCCTGATCTTTCAACTTCTCGTGTTAATGCACGTCCCAGAGGATATTGAAAACTACGCACGCCGCTGACGACTCGAACAAGGAAGCCAAGCTAACGCAAAGGGAACGCGCGACAGCGGTGCATGTATATGAAGGCCCACTGCGAACCAATCTAGGCTAAGCTCACCGATCGTTGAAATTGACATTCGACACGATAATGATAATAAAATGGAATGGATAATAAAGGCTAGTGTTTATAGTTTACACAAAAACATTCGCTATAGACAGCATAACCGGTATCGCGCATCAGCTACTGATCGCGGGCATTTTAAAGAGGCACCCCCTCTTTAATGCCCTCGTGCGCAGACCTATTTGAACATAGGAAGTAGAGACTTAGACCGTTGAAATCTACGTTTAATGCTAAAAATTTATGCTTAAGTTGTCCCGGCCTGTCTCTAGTGATTTCGGCACAATTCGCTTTTGAACTGTGTCACCCTTATTTTAGTGCTCAAGGTCGTCCAAAGTCATTGCTCTTGGTGCCAATCGAAAGCCCGTGTACTACTTCCTATTGGTGATTAATAGTAACCCAGGCCCTATCTTGCACCGTTTCTGAGATACAGCGACTTATTTGCTAAGTTTTCCCTACGCCCTCTCATTTAGCGCCATATCTCAGGTGATTTCTTTTGAATTTATGGAAAAGCTTCACGGATTCTGAAACTAGTCTTCCAGGCAACAGATAGTGAAGATTTGATGATTCTACTTGCACCGTTTTTGACTGATCCACTAGTGTGACGGACCGACGGACAGATGGACAGAATTGCGATGGCTAAGACGCGCTATGGCAGTATACCTGCTGTCGCACGTAAAAACTGTGCACTGTCTTTGTGAAAGGAATAGGCTTTCTATGGGAAATGCAGTACGAGTATATACGTATATACGTGCAGTCAACGTACGGTTTATGTATACAGTAAAAAAAAGTACGTCGGCCCGGTGCCGACGTATTATGCGGCCGTCCACTTAGCTATTAGGCCCTAGATGGCGCTTACTGTTTTTAATATAAATATAAATAAAATTCTACTTCTACACTGCCTAGCCGAGCTGCCCATGGTGTGCTTGGTCTGGCTCGTAAACACTGACGCGAGATAGGCCTATGCGTCATTTTGGGATGTTTTTGATGTCCGGTGATTTTGATCGTTCATCTTTTAAGCTGAAAATCGGTACACCTGTTACTCCTACTCTCGAAAGCATTGACACTAATTTTGGTTTTTTTAAGCCTTTTCGTTTTCAACTTAAAAACCAGTGCGTGACGGACGGCCAGACAGACGGTCAGACAAGTAAGACCTGTAATGCGGCCTATTAAGGCGACCGCGCAATAACTGACAATATAACGACGCGGAGAAGAATTTGCACACACTTACCTTAATTACATGACACGATACTATTTCGACAACTTTAGCCATCCAACAGCTTCGATCTGCAATATTTAGCAATAACACATGGCTGTCTAGCAATGTAATGTTACTCTGCATTGTATACAGAAAATTAAACGCGAATGCTACATCGCACAGAGTAATTATCGGCCATAAAGCCAAATCAAGAATATTTTACCGTATTGCTTGCTGTTTTCAGTTTCCTATCTGTCTCTATGTGTCTGTGTTTGAAGTCTGAACGTTAAGTTATCCTGATCGCATAGAACTTACTTACTTCATTCCTGGCTTTCCTTCTTCTTCTTATTTCCTATAGTCCTATAGAAGCATGAATGTCGAACTCTGATGTTAGCAGAAGCATTTACTAAACGACATTTGGGGGTGTGTTTGAAGCATCTGGGATTTAAAAATTGGCACTTCATAGTATAAAACATGCACCTTAATTTTTTGTGAAAACAAAATTACACAGGACCTACGCAACTTTACATGTCAATATGATACGATCTTTGTATCAAAATTTCTTCCTATGTTCAATGACAGTTGAACCACATAGCGCTACCCCAAGCTTCCTATGCGAGCGCCGCTGTTAGTCCATTTATTTTACGTCAATAGGCTTCATGCAAAAATGACACACCCATTTCTATTTTTTGCTTTCTTACCGTTTTGGTTGTATAATAAACAGTCTAAGCATACAAGTTTAAAATAGTGCACAAACAACATGGAGTAAGTCAGACCAAGTCGTTGTAAATATACTCCACTTCGGGCCTACGGTCATTCCTTGTCTCATCAGAAAGAGATACATCACTGTGGTGGCATTATTTTTTAAAAAAAAAACTTATGTAAAATAGTTAGAACTACAATCACCAAATCGAATCATGACTAGCAAACAGTGGCGGATCCAGGAATTGCCCGTGGGGGTAGGCTATGACCCCTCCTCCTTTCCCCTTCCCTTCTCTTTCTTTCCATTTCCTCCCTTTCCCTTTCCTCCCCTCCTTTGGTTCCTATATCTTTTATCATTTCTTTATATCCCCTCCTCTCCCCTCCTTTCCTTTTTCCTCTCCCATTCCTGTTCCTTTCATCCTTTGTCCCCTCCCCCTTGAATCCAGCTAAGGAGTATAAGGGAGCGCTGTAAGCTCCCCCAGAATGGGGCAAAGCCCCAACCGCCAACGATTTTGGGATATTCTGAGACTGACAAAAACGCCTTTGGAAGCAAGCTACAGAAGCCTGAGTATGCACAAGTACAATTTAAGAAATTTCGACATTTTTAGAATTTCTTTACGTAAATACGCCAAAGCATGGTAGAGAGAAGACCTACAATGCCACAGCAAATGTTAAGACGTACCTGGTGTAACAGAAAGATGAAACGTATGCGTATACACAGAGAAGTGTACGCCAAACTATACGGCTTCGTACACGGTTCATACGTTGTACAGCGCTCTGACTGACTCAATCAGTTAGTCATCTTCATCATCAACATCGTGACCGAACGTCGAATAAAACCGGACCTAATCAGCATTAGCTGCCGCTGCGTGGCGCCGTCGTTGAATCGTCTGTCGACAATCAGCGGTAGTATAGAACGATGTGCGTGCGTCTGTAATGTTTGATGAGCGGGCTAATCAAAGCAATAACCTCGTGCAACGCGTGTAGCATGTGTTGCAATCGTCGTCGTGGTGGCGCACTCCAATCGCTCGGACGCTCGGAGTCTCGGACGTATTTTACTACCTCGTGTTCGACCCCGTCTGTGAGCTGTGTCCGACACGCGCGTCAGGCCAACGCACGTGAACTAAACGATTCACACAAAGAAGCCGGCGATCGATCAGTCGCATAATAGCATGAAAAGATATTCTATTTAATATTAACATCATTTATTCAACAATAAATTGACACAGAGTTAAGGCGCTAAAAGTTTGTAATGTCCTGGCGTCGCAGTTACAGCAGTCTATACTAAGCAATCAGATGTCGTTGGTTGACGTCAAATAAACGGAGGCTGAATGACGACCGATTGTCTCGATCTGTGCCGGAACAAAAAAAATTCTAAGTTTGAAAATCTTTTCCTTTACGTTATTTTGATAAGCCTAAGCTTACAACATTTCTACCATTTTCAAACAATTTAATTTTAGCGACTTTGTTTCCTTGCTGCGACTGCGAACAGAAGCTACCGGTAAGTTTTTGTGTGTTTTACGTTACAAAAATATATTTTACTTCATATCGCACGAAAATGTGTTTGCTTAAACCCAAATTCCGCGCTGACTATCACCGAAACTTTCAGGAGGAAAGTTTAGGTGAAAGTTTCGACAAAATATGTGACAAGTCCACGGCAAAGTCCGTGGACTTTGTCGCAAAGTCGGCTTAATAGAATTTGAGCTTTACAGAGCTCTCATAGACTCTTCGCTGGAGGGTTGATCATAGTTTGGCAAAAAATATGAATAGTAAATGAAATCGTGGAAATTTTTTTGCCGGGCAGCGTTTATGAGTAAACGGTTCTGCTATAGCATGGCAAAAAGTGTCGTTATGGAGGATAGCTTGTTGGTAGCTTGGCTTGACTAGAGACACTTATCTTACGCGATGGGCGTAGGAAGCAGTGTTAGGAAGCAAGCTAGGTTTAGAATAGAACTGGCTCGTACTGGCTGAAAGCGTAGCTAGAAAAACTAGGCACATTTGGCTGTAGGCTGCGTCTGCGACGTAGCTAGGGACTTAGCTGGAATATTTCTGTCAGCCACAAAAGCGTTAACAGCAGCGCAGGTCCTTTATCTAGTCAGACGAGCTCTAGACTTCGATCTGTGCGGAGCTCTTCTAGCTGTCGCAATGTAGCGTATGTGATAGCGGCGTCATCGCTGTCGTGACGTCGTAGCTGTGTGTTCCTGACCTGTAGAACCTTGCCAATAAATGTCATCATTCTGGATATCATCCTGAGTTGTCTCTGTGTCTCTTAGAACCGCCTTTGGTCAATATGGAAGAACCAATAGTGGTCTGACAGTTGGTGTGACACAACCAGCCTGCCTACATCCTGATGTAGCTAATTCCCAGAATTGCCAGTAAGAAGGCACCAGCGGCCTCTCTTACAGTTATGTTTTGCAAACTAAAAAGCAAAAATTCATCGCCATTTCAATGTCGTAAATTAAAAGCTTGTGTATAGCCGCGACTGAAAAGACAAACGGAGAAATGCGCTGAATGGCCTAAACGTGCTGGATAGGTATACGCCGACTAAGAATCGAATTAGGCCTAATCAATGTTTGAGCCACGCAACGTGAAACACGTGAAGAATCGGTCAGCTTCAGCGGCTGCTGGCATCGTACGTCATCGGGTGCGTCACGATGACGTCACGCGCAACCGCTATGTGTGACGTCACTAAACGCCCGTTTGCTGCAAGGCACTGACTCAGTCATGTCGGCTCGTTTGAAGTTCTGAATATAGGCCTACTCGATTTAGCCGCCGCTGCAACCGGTTGCAAACGATGACTGGCATGCACCGTGTGGGCTATTCGCCGTGTCCCTGTAAAAGATTTAAGATTTAAGGATTCAGTGATGTAAGGCCTAGGCCTACACTATAGTTTCGCTTGTCTTTCGCGGTTTTGGTATTTATCTTAAACTTGAACTTTATTTTTGTACTTGATCTATCTGTGGACGTTGACTTACTAGTCAATTCCGAGTTTATCGCGTCAAAAGTAAACGTCCACAGATGCAATTAATTGTTTACATTTTTGTTGTTGCGTAACTACTTTTCTGCAGATTGCCCTCAGCATTATCGATTTCGGTCGTGGTCCTCGGATTTTGACTTCGTCCACAATGTTGAAATCTGATTAGTAGGCCTTACTACAAGTGATAGCTTAATCTTGAAATTTTTACGCCAAATGCAGGCAATACTCGCCATCTGGCAACATTTCAGTAAAACGTATTGGCAGCTATTAAACGAACGTTTTGTTTGCAGTTTTATAAAACAAAGCTGTCACTACCACGTTGTTTGTGCCTTTCTGAATCGCTTGTAATACCTATAACGCTGTACAAATTGAACGTTCTTCAATGACGTTGACGACGTGAATATGTTAAATGATGAAAGCTACGAACAAACAGTATCGTTAAAAACGATCCGCAAATGGGTACCATTCATGCAAAAACAGTAATAAAAATCGGTTTACTTCCTCTTAGTATAAATTGCTAACTTCGACAACGTGCCGAGTTTAAACTGCTAAAATGCACACAAAGTGACAGAACTAATCCGAACTAAAAATGAAACGAAGCTGAATGAAAAAATGAACTTAAATTAAAGGCAGCATTGCGCGCCTTCGCTTCGAACACACCTTCAGATTGTCGCCGTACTCAACAACTAAAAGAAGACTAAAACGCCCTTGTATGCAAATAACTGGCTGCGAAAAATAATAATAAGCAAACAGTAGGCGCTTACTGGAATTGTCTGGTGACAGCGATGACGGCAAATGCAGTCTTTCCAGTGCTTTCAGACACAAACCGTCTCAGCTTACGAATCGACCAAATGACGACAACTCATTCCATTCAGACCGAAACGCCGCACTGACGATACATGCGTATCCGTCCGTTAGTCGCCGTCTGTTGGTGGCGCACGCAGTGTGCGCCTAAAGCCCAATTTCCATTATGTCGACTTTTTCCGAAACATCCGCGGGGAAGTTGCAGACACTGATCACGAAACGGGGATATCACGGGAAAGTTTTTGGGATTCAAACCATCACGAAATGTTAAGATGGTTGCGACAGAGTCGGCGACAAATCCGTTTGTGTCGACAAACGGACTTTGGCACGTCGACCAAGTCACGGATTTGTCACGGGAAGAAACAGTGAAATAGTGGATTTTCCCCGTGTCTTGTCACGGACTTGTCGCGAGCGTCACGGGGAAAGTCGGCGCAGTAGAACTGGGGCTTAATCGTTCGCACTTGCCGAGTTGACGCCATTGCTGCTGCTGCTGCTGGGATGCGATGGCGGCACGATGCTTGCTGCACGGCTACAGTTTGTTATCATCCACGCCAGTGTCACATTAAAATGTCTCCCCATGAAAAATCCGCCTGGCACGAGATAATCAGGGAATTGATAATTTATGTCTCCCCTTATTAAAATATTGCCGGCCCCATAAAAAGTCTCCACATTATAGAATCGGCCCCAGAAAAGTCTCCCCGCGGCCAACAATTTATCGGTAAAAATCCGTTCCGCCGAGGGCGGCTGCCGGGCGGGCGGATTTTTGCCGGTAAATTGTCGGCCGGGTGGAGACTTTTCGGGTGGGCGATTCTATAATGGGGCACCGGTGATGTAGTCGACATCGCTCAACAGCTCGCCAACAACTGATAGGCTTGGCACAACGGTATTGAAACGATCCGTGCATCTTCTTTGAGGCTTGCTGTATTATGACGATTCGCACACTGTTACAATCTAATGCCGCCGCCTTGTGCGAAAAAGACAAAAGCAGAAAATAGGCTATTGTGTAATTGTTTCTTGTCATATACGTCGCCATTGAGTTCTAACGCTGTCTGGCTTACTTTGCACTTTTAGCTAGACATCTGTTGGGTGCAAGAATTTAACTGTAAAACAAACAGCATTCGTGGCCTTCGCCGTGCTGCCTTCCTCGCGCCTAGTGCACGAATCGTCTTATTACATCCATCAGAGACTCCACGAATCGTCCCATAATCCAGTGATCAGCGACAGACAGCGGTGAGTCACACAGAAACTGACAGACGGCGTGTGTCGTCGTCACTCGTCATCAGCCACTGATAGGCCTACAACTTCTCCAGGTTCTGGAGAAGTTGTAATGCTCCCTTGTAAGTAACAACAGTTTAAAAAATGACTATCAAAAGGGGGTAAGTTTGACATAAAAGTATTTCTGCAATAGGTGCACTCTTTCGGTTTCATTTGTTTGCAGTTCTGCACTGCTTTACGACTTTAACGAGAGATTCATTATCCAACGCACTCAGCGATTCTCCTCCAAAGTCCGAACATGTCACCACGAGTATGCGAAGAGATATTTACAACTATAGCAACCGGGCAAAGAAAAAATATTATTGAAATATCTTAAGAATTCTCACTGTTGTCATCAGCAACAAAGTGGCACCTGTTTACTGGGCACCGTGCACACAGCATAGATAGGCATCTATTCTAAAATACAGCCGTTAATGAAACACGGTGATTGGTATATAGGTTCTATAGCCTACGCTATCTCATCCGCCCGTGGCGGTCTGGTCAAAGCGTGCACACAGCGTGATGGATTTATAACGGTCATTAGTGATACGCTTCGTGCTTCGACCCATTCGTCTGTCTGTCTGCATCAACTCCAATTATACTTGCTTTCTCAATCTATTCAACCAACAGCTCCGTCTAACCAACTTCAGATTAACTCGAAGTCTGTCGCCAAAATATAGATTTCGACCACCTGCATTTCACATACACTGTAGGCCTATGTTTGATTGTCTGCAAGAGTCAAGACAGAACAGAGCAGTATCGAGCAGTAGCCTACGACAACAGCAAACCTCGCACTAATAGCCACACATAACTGCCAGAAAAATGCTTTACTTGTGGATTTGCTAAATATATCTATATCTATCTAATATATCTAATTAAACTTAAATAAACCTTCATTGCAGTTTACTTTCGTAACAAAATGCTAGACTAAGTGATCTATCTTACACAAATCAGCGTTTTTTGGCCGACAGTTAAGCCTAACGGTCTGCCTTATGGTACGATGTGTCTGTCTGTCGGTGGTCAGGGATGTATTGTGGCTAAACTGTAAGTCATACAGGAAATCTTTTTTACGAATAATTAGCCTAGTGTGGTGGTTCGGCGTCTGGAAACTTCACCTATTTAGTGCAAGGGAAACATTTTCAAATTTTGGTTTGAATGAAGGGGGTTAGAAAAATGTTTTTTTCATAGAAAAAAACTATCCATATCTCAGAAACGGTAAGAGATACGGCCAAGGTTGCTAAATTAATCACTAATAGGAAATCGCATAAGAAATTTCACATGCGATAATAATCATCGACGTTAAATGACCTTGCAGGTTAATACGCGCTATTGTGGCTAAACGGTACGTCGTATCTCGGAAACTGTGAGAGATAGGGCTTAGATTGCTACAGATGACAAATAGCAAGTCGCATATGTCCTTTTACATGACACTAAAATGCATTTGCTGGCCTTCTAACGCCCGCTTGCGATCGGCCCTCCCTAGCGACAGCTAGGCTTTTTGTTACAGTGGTAGTATGAGGCAAAAGATGTTTGCCATTGGCGTCGCTGCAGGCTTCATTCAGCAGGTGAATGTACGTACGTTCACCATGGCTATATAGCCATCAGCACGTATGATTACTGCGTCTATCTCCGCGGCTCTAAACGATGTCGTTAAAATCTCATTCGGATATCGTTCGTCGTCGTCATCGTACCAAGGTGGGCTACGCCAAGTGCTGGCTTGGTGCAGCTTGACTCAGATTCAGGCTATTGATTTGCAAGCAGCGCCGACGAGACACGTTTATTCACGGACGTAGATAGTCGACTCGACAGATTCACGACTATACAGCAATATCGTAGAATGTATTTCTTTAGGATCGCGCAGAGATGAGAATTCCTGGACTCCGTGTGTTGTCGATTTCTAGGATACGATCGACGCTCTTATGAGGATCTTATGAGACTACAACATTACCGAAGAAAAGAAGATTTCCACATTCCGTTGTGTCAGAGCTTAAATTAACAACTTTTTAAGCTTGCGAAAGTTGCCACAAATCGTGCTTTGCAATGCTTTTAACAGACGACCGTAAAATGTCTGTCTTTCCCTCATTCGCAGAGCACTATTATGACGCCGGCACGGGGGTGAGCGAGCCCGGGCCCTTTTATGGGGTGTTTACACGATCCAGCAAACGTCCAGCAAACTTCCAGCAAATGTATTCAAAACTAAAGAGATGGTGCTGCGCCAGCCTAGAGCTAGATCCCATTATATGCCACCGCTCCTTGATGACGTGGAGCGGGTTGCATCTGCAAAATTTTTAGGCGTTATTTTTCAGGACAACTTTAGGATGGATTTGCATGTTAATTCAATCCTAAGTCAGTGTAACCAGAGATTCTACCTACTTAAACTCTTGCGTTCTCAAGGTATGTCGGCCGTTCAGTTGGAACAAATTGTTCAAGCTATCATTGTCTCTCGGATTAGATATGCCCTCCCGGCCTGGTCAGGATTTTTAACGGTGGAACTAATGAATAAATTACAGTCTACCTTGAAACGTCTCTATAGGTTTGGTTACACTGCTCAGATTATGTC
>Ga0209671_1008617_pt1 | contig 10662 bp, 5 predicted proteins | sample WorMetHERISLAND2_2_FD_187401 | JGI IMG/M metagenome (GOLD analysis project Ga0209671, IMG submission 187401) | Marine gutless worms symbiont microbial communities from Max Planck institute for Marine Microbiology, Germany - Olavius geniculatus... | ecosystem: Host-associated > Annelida >...
AGTTATTTAATAGTAAATGTGTTCCTGTTTTGCTTTATGCACTTGAAGCCTGCTCGCTTAGTAAGTCGGATTTGTGTTCAATTGACTTTGCATTTAATGGGTTTTTTATGAAATTATTTAGGACGAATAACATTGAAATTGTTAAGAATATTCAATCGTACCTTGGTATATCCTTACCCAGCGTTGTCATGGGTAATAGATCGGTAAAGTTTCAACTGAGTTTCGGGCTTTTCGCTCGTTAGTTAAGGTATGTTACCCAGTGTTCTGACAGAGAAACGTTGTTATAAATTTAAACCGGTCAATTTGAAATAGACGTTTGATCACTCAGTATTTGTCAGTTTATTGATATGTGTTCTTTTTTTTCTCTCATTGTTTGTATTGTAAATACGTTGTAATTGCTACCATCTGTTGTGGTGAATAAAGATGTTCAAAAACATAATTATAGTTTTAAGTGTATCACGAGCGATTTTGCTTTTTATGTCAGTTTCGTCCGACGTGTCTAAGCCACCAAACTTCATAACATGCTTTTTAAAACGTACAGGATGTGCCAAAAATGACCCAACTTGTTTTTGTCAGAACTTCGTCAAATCTCCACCAAATTTGAGAATTTTTGGCATACAGATAGCCAAGACGATAGAAAGATGTAATAGGTCTCAAAAAACAGTCAGAATCTTTTTTGTCATAACTTTGTCAAATTTTTACCAACTTTAATAATTTTTGGCACACAAATGGCCTAGACAATAAGATTATGCAAGATGCACTAATTTTTCACTTCACCCAATTTATGTCATCGAACTACAGTGTGAAACACAGATGCTCCAGATTGTTACACTACACGGCCGTTATTTGTATCAGACTGCTCACTTTTGCATCATCAATTTGACAGAGGATTCCACGTGGTTTAATAATTTTGTGGTAGTAAATATTTCGCGTTAAACAAATAACAAAATAGCAAATTTCTTCTCAAGTCTGCTAGGAAAAGATTGTGAAAATTGGTCAATATTCAGCCAAGGTATGAAAAAAGTACAATAGCTTACTTTTTTTAGCCCACTTTGTATGTATAGACAAATAAATAATGCTTTTAGCGGTTAGCAATATTCAGTAGATGCCAAACGCTTCGCGAAGTAAATTATGTGACGTTAGTATTAAAAGCTAACATCAGTATTCTATACGGAAATCTAGCGTAACGTTTGCGTTGTCGTGGACTCTGTATAGTGGTCAGTTAATTGCAAAGTTACTTAGTCTGTCAATAATTGTTATCAAGGCACCGTGGACCAACAGTAGCTGCTTCTATGAAGTAGCATAAGAAGGTTGACGCCTCAAACAGCTTAAAGTGCTGATTTGAGGTTATACTGTGGAACAGTCGCAGTTCAAGAAAGGATGATCTCTCAGCCAGCTAAGGGTGCTGATTTGGGATCATGTCTTGATGGGGTTCATTGGGATCTTACAGATACCCATGGCTGATTGCTTGATTGGTGTCTGCCTGATCTGTGGTCTGATCGTGTGCGCTGTGTGGCTTCGCTGTCCTTGTCATGTCTTGGGTTGGGCGGAGCATTAATGATGCGTTTAAAGAGAGTACCCAAATTTGATGCCCTTTTGGGTGGTTAATTAAGGGGTTAAAACTTAAATTATTAAAATGTACGTTTTATGCTAAATTTTTATGCAGGTTGTCATTAATTTTGGTGCAACTCACTGTTAAAGTAGGCGTCACATCTTAACTAAAAAACCAATTTTTGGATTTCAAGGTCATTTAAAGACATTAATGTTGGTATTTCTAGATAGCTCGTCAGCAGTGCTTGTTATCATAAGCAGCAAGTCTGTGTCTATCCGCAACCGTTTTGACGATAAATTAGTGTATAATAGCAGTATGATGCATTTCTTTGGTGTCTCATCTGTTATGGGCCACGCTTTATGCGTTTCCATTATGCGTTCTGGTCGCAAAGGTTTAATCCAACTTGCTATTGCAACTCGACAATCATCTATAAATTCTGTTCGCAACTGCCAGTTAATTTTCCACACACTCATAACACTGCAGTATGTAGACGCTACATTAGGAACATTGTTTTCAATAGGCCTATACGTATACTCAGATGGTTGCAGTTATTGCACAGCGTCTAAACATAATGAAAGCATACGAGCGTAGTTTACTGTGAGCAGAATGGTGGAGGTCGTCGGCTTGTGTCGATATCGGTCATTCCATAAAACACGTGTGTCTGTGTTATAAGGTTGTCCGCACATGCAAAACGAAACAGAGATAACACATCAAAACAATCTGAATTGCTTTAAATTTATTTTAGGTTTACTATGCAGCCATCCCGGTAAATCGCAATAGGCGTATTGCCTGTCGCGTCTGTCCGTCCGTCCGTCCGTCTGTTTGTCTGTGCGAACGAGCTCTTTTCGTAACTTGAAAACTATGAAACGCAACTAAATCAGCGAAACCAAATTGTTTCTGTTCTATTTCACGTGTGCGGACAGCTTAACCCACACAGACCCATTTAGTCGGCGAATATTTTTCTTCGCAATTTCACCCACGTTTTATGTCTTAATAAAAGCTAATTTATTCCGCGATGTCGAGCGTTTCGTGGCAGTATCGAGGAACAATATGCAAATGATATGCAAATCACCTACGTTTAGTTTACGCAGCCTGAATTGTGTCGAGCAACATTTTCACAGAACTATGCTTCCGCCAACGGCAAGCGCTAAAGACGTTCAGTTCCACACTTCCTCATTTCCTACTGTTATCATAGATGTGATAAACGTTTACAACGTTTACAAAAAAATCTTTGTAAACGCGTTTATTATTTTGTCAACGTTTATCTCAATAAAATTACACGAGCGAAACGAAGCAAAATTATGACAGCGACGAAGATAATTAGTGGACAGGACAGCTCAACTTAGTTTTCACGTAGCTATGAGATTAAAGTGAGTAAATTCTGGGCACTTTTGTTAAATAGCTGTCACAGAACTGGAGTAAGACATCCTTTGACAATGAAAAAACTTTTATTGGAATTTGGAATTATCCAAATAATAGGCCTAATATTCAAACTTACGCTCTGTGAACGTTTACTTTTAGTTTACAAACGTTTACAATCTTTTTCCTAACAAACGCGTTTATTAACGTTTATTATAATTTTTTTGACGTTTATCGCATCTATGACTGTTATTGCTTAGAACAACAGTTTTTCTATTGTATTTTCAATAAAGTTAACAGTTAACAGTTTAGCCTACCCTACTTGCGTAACGGTCGAGCTGATGGCACGAGTTGTCGTCTGTCTGTTTGTTTGTCCGTCTGTTACTGATATATTGTGGCTAAACGGTGAGAGATAGAACCAAGGTTGCTATTGATCACTAATAAGAAATCGCATCCGCCTTTTTCCGATTAGATGAAAATCATGGATCTTGCAGGGATGAACTTGAAGGTCACTGACAACCAGTACGGTCGGCTATCCTAGCGACAGCTGGGCTTCGTTTTTATTTTTCTTGTATAGTGTTTGCGCGCACGCGTGTATGGTCATGTACGTAGGCCTATGTACGTATGTACGAAATACAGGTTGTAATGGCTACTACTCGTATTTTGATGAACAAAGACGTGCATATAAATTAAAGTTTTTACTGCAATAAGCTGTCGGTGCTCGTTACTGAATGCAGTGTTACACTGACGTATACGGTGTAAATCCAGGTTTATGCATCCGTTGCGTGCACACTAAAGATCTGCCTCCAATTGTACGCGTATAATATACAAGGGGAGATCATGTTTTCATAAATACTGGCTGTCGTTACGTATACATCGTGCAGTGGTATTGTTGTAGGAATACCAATCCAGTTCCGGGAACGCGCTGTCGTGGCGGCGACAAATGAACGCGGTCACTTTATGACACCGGTGGGTATTTTATCTCTACTCGTTGACGTATCACGGCACTGATGATGCTGCGGCATTGCGATTATAGAACTTAGTCATATTCGTGTTGTGTCCAGTGGGCAGGCCCATGCTCGGAATGCTGAGGCGAATGTGTATAAATCTCCACTGGTTCAAAGTAGTTTGGTTTAATGGTAGAGTATCAGGAAGGTACAGAAGTTTCTCCGATAAATATTTTTACCAGATAGTGCGGCAAAACGTCTGAGGAGTTGCGTAATCGTTCACATGATCGCGTTATTGCAACATTACTGTAAAGCAAGCAAAGTAATGTTAAAAATCAATCGATATATTTTTTTTATTTTTGTGGCTTACCTTTTTGACACATTCCGTGCTGATATTAAAATCAAAACTTTATTCAGGTTACGTTTTTATGTTATTTAGCACTTAATTTATAAAACTATGATATATTTATTATACAATGCATGCTATGACGGATTAGTCTGTTTCATTGTGACTTTATGCAGAAGTCTCTTATTAATTACGCACTTATTATTTTTTTAGCTTTCGAAACTGTTACAACGTGCACTTAGCGAATTCACTAAACGTGTTCACGACGTTCTGACCGATCGAGATTCAGTTCAGCGGCTAAATACAATCAGGTTGTCCATAAAAGATACAGTTTGAGTTTCAAAAAAAAACACCGAAGACTCGTGCATTGGCCACCACAGTTTCATCAATGTACAATTACAGTAATTAAACAATGACAGATTGCACGTAAACCACTGGCGTAGAGCAAACGAAATGAAACACCACATCCCACGCACTTTCAAAAATCATTTCTCCAAATCGTGAAAAAATTCAATGGTGTATAAAAGGCAAATGCGTTGCTACGACTTTTATTTCAACAAGTAGGCCTAACCTACAAGAAGCGACGCGTTCTTCGAGCTCACAATATGCAAAAATGCACCAAAAATCTTTTCAACGGGGAGCCTGCTGCGCGGCTGAAGTTTATAAGACAGTGATGGCTGCTCTGCCCCATATGAGACTCTGGAAATTGCAGATCCCTGGTGTCCCAAATCTTAAAATCGACCAGGGATACCCATTCCCCACTTCCCATCGTCAATGTTCTACGCTACTTGTTTCACACTCTCCCGGAAAATTTCACCTCTGCTGCCCGGATAGTTTTCCCGTCACGCCAGCGTATACGAACGAAAGACCAAGACAATCGGTCGACATGCTGCAGCGTCAGTTCACATGCACAACACCAAACAGAAACGACCTATACTCCACTACTTCGATTTGACGTCGACTTGTCGTCAGACAACAAGTCGTACAGCAAGCTGTACACAGTAGCGTAGCCAAGGGGCTAAGTGGAGCCAGACCCCCAACCCCCAAAACCAGACATAAGCATAGGTTTAAATTGCAGTAAATTTGCCAATTTGAGCAGTTTATTGTCAGAAAAATAACTAAAATTGTTGCCACCACATCTCATATTTTAAAGCTATAATGCACCAAATTCGATTTCGGCTGGGGCTCCGCCCCAGACACCGCTGGTGGAGCTTGCAGCACTCCCCCAAATTCCCCCCCAGCTGGATTATACGGGGTCCTACTTCTAAGGGGAGAGAGAGAAAAAGAGGGAAACGTGGAAAGGGAAAAAAGGGGTAAAGAGGAGAGGAAAAAGGGCAGAGACGAAGGGGAAAGGTAAGGGAAGGGGGAAGGAGATAAGCCCCCAATTAACATTTCTGGCTATGCCACTGGCTGTACAGCATTAAGATATGATATTGTTGTAGGCCTATAGACCTATGTGTTGTAGGCCTAACGTGTTGTTACACAGCCTGTGTACGACAAATCCGAGACAGATCAAACTAGATGGAGGTAGGACTTAACACTGCATTGCGCTGTATGACATCGTATAGCAACTGCGTACACTTCGAACAACACGACACGACATTCGGCCATTAGCCTATAAAAAGTCATTAGCCAAAACTGTCACAGTCACTATAGCACATATTAGATTCTATACAACAAACTGTCAGAGTAACCCTCTCAACGCTGTATAATGTATTATAAAAGCGCTGCACAATTCAAATCAGTATCTCCGTTGCGTTTGAGGCGACGCGTACCTACCTCAGCCGACGAAAGGCGGTTGTCTCTATATCAGACCCGCAAATACTCCAAAAGTCATATGTCATCACATTTTGCATTTTGATTGTTTCGCAGGAATAGGGAAAAATCGTGCAGATATCGGAAACCTTTCGCGTTAAGATCCAGAAACAAAAATTCTTAGAAGCTTACGACTTCTGTGATGAGCGGATGAGCCTGATTTTGCCAAATATGTTGCAGTCTAAAAACTGTGCAATAAAAGAAACATCTCAAATATCTGTGCTCTCCAAATTAAAGTATTGTTATTATTATTATTATTATTTAAAGTAATAGCAGTTTCACTTTTCAACCGACTATTTACAGAAGGTTCTTTAAGCATCAGTTAAAAATTCAAATCTGCTGCAAGCCACAGAGAAGACAGCGGACGGCGTATAAACTATAACTGGCTGTATATGGCCTGGCCAACTAAAACGATCACAAGCTACTACGGCCGTACTGTATCTAAAAGTGAACTTACAACTGGGCAGAGTGACGTCGGAGTTCCACCGACAGTTCAACTATAACAGTATGTATATTGCCTATGCGAATAATACAGGAATGGAGGAAGCCTCTCGTTTTTGCACGCAGATGACTCATCGCCAATTTTCAGCTGCAAATACGCATAAAACCTCACAAGACACTGAAGTAGTAATGACAGTTTGAGTTTTAAGCATTTGCGAGTGCTTCTTAATTACGTTAAAACCATCACACCCTTGCGCGTACACATATAGCATATTTTCGCTACCTTTCCGCACGTTTCAACAACGATCATTAGACGGCCGAGCTACAGAAGCAGCTAGCGTGCAGGAAGTACAATGCGGCGGCCAGCTGTTGTCAATGATGGTGGTCTTGGCTCATTTCACGATGATGTGATGATTTCGACGTCGGAAGCTGTGCGATGCTGTGACGTAGCGTCAGTGACCAGTCCTACGGCGGTCTCTCCACGGTGACTGCAGGACCCGGTACTTGCCGCCACGTACGCGGGGGCAGGGCTCGCACTGGCCGGCGTGTACCCGGGACTTACCGTGTCGTCCTCTGACTCGGGGCAGCTCAGCACCGACATGGCGTCATCGTCGTCGTCGTCGTCGTCGGCGTGGCGAGTGGCCTGGTCGGCTCCGGGGCCGGGTGAGACGGGAGAGACTGGGAGGTCAGGCCGGGTGATGCCTCCCAGGTCGGTTTGAGGTACCTGTCGCCCCACGGCAGCCGCAGCCGCTGCCGCCGCCTGCATCAATGCCTCGGGGTAGAACGCCGACTCGGCGGCGGCGGCGGCGGAGAGCGGAAATGAAAAATACGTCGAGGACGACACGGGGGCAAGACGATCGACAGGAGAGGTGACTCCGGGACGATCTGCCGCGCCGCCGACGTGAATACCGTTGTTCATTGCAGACATCTCCAGGAACGGGTAGCGACCTCCTGCGGCGTCTGTAAAACACAACAAGAACAGACACACAGTCAACTGAGGAACCGCGAGGAAATGCCGTGCCCCTCCAGAGCGCAGGGCAGGGGGTGACAATCTCCCTCTCCAAGTCGTTGAGCCCGTAGCCCTAGCCCAATAAGAATGCCGTGTAACGTCAGTCTCTAAATAACATTTTATTTGAAAGTTCATGTCATTGTACAACAGCGGATTGTCTATTTTATCATACCTTCAATGAATAAGTCGCTTGGTGGTGTAACGGGAACGAGCGAGACTGGTGACCGAAAGGTCTCAGGATCGACTCCGAGTCGGGTCACTGTCGGGTAACAATCTTGGGTAAGTTGTTTACACATATGTGCCTCTGTTCACCAAACAGTATAATTTGGTACCGGTCAGGGTGCGGTGACCAGTGACGCTCTCTGGCTGGGAAGGTAACCGCGGGCCTGGTGGAAAGTCATGGCAGCCTACCACCGGGTTTATGACTATGTCACCTGCAGGCTGACTGCCTAGACACCGGGATCAGCTCCGGCCCCTGCGCTCGTTAGAGTATGGGTACGTTTACGTTTACGTTTGAATGAATAAATGAATGAATAAATAAATAAATGAACGAATGAAGTGGATATGCTACTAAGTCTGTGACTCACGAGACCTAATGCTACCTTCTCAACTGAAAAGCATCACCGTCCCTTGGATGACTTGAAAAGACATTACGTATGCACGTGAAAAAAAATCAGTATCGACAGGTAAAAAGAACGAATGAATGGAGAACGAACAGCGCAGCCATAGAAAGTCGTTTATATATTTCTATCCGATGTCCGAAAGCGGCAGTTCGTACCAGAACGAGGACTGTCGAAGAAGCTTGCGGCGCGTCTGTGTGGCTCGTCAAGCGTTGGTTTGATGGCGGGAGGAGCGCCGGAGATCTGCGTTGAACCACCACTACCACTACCACCAGCAACAGTAGTGGGGACGGCAGTGCCGCTGTACCAGAGATGACGCACGTCCTGACGTCTTGCCTTCATCAATTGTTTGTACTCAGACACCCGCAGCTTGCGTCCGTCCACGATACACGTCCGTTTCGGCCGCGGTCTGGAGCAGAGAATAATAATAAAAATAAATCATACCGACATTTGTAAGGCGCACATTGTCAGCACGAAGCTGAATCTGAGTTGACATGGAGCTAAAAGATGTGTATATAAGCGGCGTGCATAGATATTAAGAGGAAACCCAACTCAAAGCTGCAGAACATCAGAACGGTGTTACCTGCCACTCGACACAGGCAAACATGCTCGCCTCAACCGTAGCCAGACAGGCCGGTACTGAGTTCCCTAAGAAAATAAAAGGCTGAGTTGACAGTCGCCCATCCGACTGGCGTAGAGCAACTACGCTGATCAGACTGACAATAAGTTTTAAAACAACGTTTGAAGGTTACACTTACATACATGTTTTATTAACCGACACATCAGTAAACTACGTAATACAAAGAGTAGAGTATAAAATGCTGGTGATTAGTATGTCTCACTTGTAATTTAGAATCAACATTCACACGTATTAAAAAAGCTACACGTTGTACAGCGTAAATGAGATTTTATGCTATTTTATGCTTTTCTACATTACAAAGAATTTCTGACGTAAACTGCGGCGTTCAGGTCTGTTATTACTGGACTATTGAGTTAACCAGAATAGCCTATCTGTCACGTATCTGTTACGCTGAGACTAAGATTCAGAGTTAGTTGTGTGCAGAAACCTGTATCTGTAGTCGGGATGTGTCTCCATGTGCAGTTTGCTGAGGCGAGACTGTTCCTCGTAATACGGCTGCTTGTCCGTGTTTGACATCGCCTTCCACTTTGCACCTACACCCGCCAAACAAACAATACTGTGTCAGTTAGCATATACGAAAGACAACGATAACAACAACAACAACAACAACAACTACTACTACTACTACTACTACAGAAGTGTTTGAAAACAGTGAACAAACCTCAATGTAATGCGCTCAATATCTCAATTTTTATGGATGTTTCAAACGAACTTAACCGCTTGCTTATTGCTAGTCGAAGTCGAACAAAACTGTCAATTTGGATAAAATACACGAAAATGCAGCAACAGCAGCAGCAGTAGCAGCAGCAACAAAACATTTTTACTACTAATTTTGATTTTTGTTTAACCGGCGCGCACGCACTTCATCGGAGTTTAGGCTGCGGTTAACTGGTTACGTGTGAAACAGAAACACATTTGCTTAACAGTTTTGCTGTTTTATGTTACAAGTACATTTAATCACGATGAAACCTTTGAAAAATCTTGAACCCTCTGAAACGTTTTTCGCAAATGCTTGACGAAACACAGCATAAGTCAAACAAACACTGTAATCAAAAAATTCCGTGACCATTCATACAGCGGACGTGAATTTTTCGCATTAATCAAATACCTAAACGAAACCGAAACCGAAACTGACCGAGTATTTTACTGATGCTGGAGTTGTGCATGTCCGGGCATGCTTTGAGTATCTTGCGCCTCTCCTCACGCGCCCACACCATGAAAGCGTTCATTGGGCGCTTGATGTGTGGGCGTGTCGGATCGTCACGTGATCCTTTACTTCCGCTTCCCGGCGAGCCACGAATTACCTTGGCGCTGTACATCTTTCCTGCAAACACAAAGTCAGCGAAACAGTGCAGTAACTTTTATCAGTACGACAGAGGAGATGTTAAGGATATCACAGACTGAGAAAAAAGTAACGAGGAATTATTTAAAGAGGCAGATACGGCGATACTTAATGAAAAGAATCTGTCAACGGCAGCTTGCTTTCCTGGTATAAGTGTTGAGAAGCCATAGTCTTGAGAATTTGGTGGTGACGAGAAAGATAGAAAGAAACAGACTGAAGTATCTCGATAGTTTGTGTAGAGTGTGGAAAGATAACGTGAGCCCAACAGAGCTCATCAGGGCTTCAGCTCTGGAGCGCACGGTCGCCATCGTCGTCAACGATGACACGACAACATAACACACCACTGCGGAGACACTGTTAGTGACGGCAAGTACGAGTGTAATAAGTAAGTAAGTAAATGATTTAACTAACCGTCGGTGTTGACGCACTCGCTGGTCGGTGGATGAGACGGTGACGTCAAGCTCTGCTGGAAGGCGCCATGGTATGCTGCCGACGAGAGCTGGGGTGGGAGATTCAACGCCCTGGAAGACTGGGGACCCTGTAGCGGACCCCCAAGGCTTGGGGGCGGTGGTGGTGGGAGTGGGCCGAGCC
>Ga0209671_1008619_pt1 | contig 10661 bp, 11 predicted proteins | sample WorMetHERISLAND2_2_FD_187401 | JGI IMG/M metagenome (GOLD analysis project Ga0209671, IMG submission 187401) | Marine gutless worms symbiont microbial communities from Max Planck institute for Marine Microbiology, Germany - Olavius geniculatus... | ecosystem: Host-associated > Annelida >...
GTATCTCAATAACGGTGCGAGATAGAGCCTAGATTACTATTAATCACTAATAGGAAGTCGTACACTGTCTCTCAACTGCCACCGAATTCAATGACCTTGGATGACCTTGAACGCTAAAAATAAATGTTTTTATGGATTTTTTGGCAATTTCAGGCTGTGAGACACATTTCAAGAGCAAATGGCACCAAAATCAATAAAGACAGACAAGGACAAGCTAAGTATAAAATTTTTGGCATTGAATGCAGATTTTGATGGTCCAAACCTCAATTTTCTAGGTTCAAGGAAACCTGTGCACGAGGGCATCAAAGAGCGGTACACACATAAAAGTCGTTAGGCTATTTTAACATTATTGGCCAGTCTTTCGTGAAAACTGCTGCAGACAGGCATGGGCATGCTACCTATCATAACAAGCACTAGTGACGAGCTTTTCAGTCGTATCAACATCGATGATTTTGAAAGACCCTGAACTTCCAAAATAAAGTTCTTATTGATTTTTGCAATCTTTGGCTGCAGCACACACTCCAAGAATGAACCGCGACAAAATGGCTGGAGACAGACTGACAGTTTGCAAACAAGAACTGCTGTAGGCTTTTGCGCGTCTTGTGAGCATTAGCTCAAATTTCTTGTTAATACTAAACATCCAACAATCAAACAAAAGATTAAGACGTGCGAAGCATTCTGCTGTCACACGTAAAAATAAATCAAGTGTAATCCATTAATTTTGACTGATATTTGGAGATTAATCAATTAAAATCTTTAACCCACTGCAGCCCTAGTAAAAATAGACAGCTCCAGTCACCTGATGGACATCCGGTGCAGACAGCGAAGACGTATAAGTTAGCTTAGCATGTGCGCTGTGTTCGGCATTTGTAGTGTTGTTGTTCTGAGCAGAAAGAGTTGACGAATGATAAGTCTCGGCAACGGTCTTGTTGTTATGATCATCAGAAATTCGCTGCGTACACAACTCATGTGCTGACAACGTCCGGGAGTCATAGAATTCTTGTTCGCTGATAACTGTCAACCAGTAAAACACAATTTTCAATAAAAATATTATCATCAGACAACTCACACACAGGAAAGGTTTCTCTGATGGAAATTTTAGTGAGTTCAAATCAAAAAGCAGAATATTGACTTTTTTAGGCATCTACTGCATTTCAGATCACATTTTGCACAGAATGCAGGTTTCTACCCCAAAAATGTTCTGATCATTCATTTAAATATATTTGCACAAGTAATCTGGAAGCTGTCATAATAAACATGCAACTATCATAATGGATCACTGGTTTTCTTACACACCATAGCCTGGCATTATACACTAGATCTCTACAATGCTGTATTAAAAAAATCACAACTAAACCATACTAGACTGAAACTTGCTTCGTTCATCCTCTACACAGATTTGCTCTACTACTCAATGCTCAATGCTGAACTAACAGACGATATCATAAAAACATATACTATCAATGGAAACACAACTCGACATGCCAAAGATGCATGCAAAACACAGAAAGAAACTATAACTGTCAAATTAACACGTTAACTTAACATATTAATGCGTTAATAAATTAACACGCGTTGAAAAAAATTAACGCACAGACAAAAATTACTAAATTGTGTGAAGCAAAAGTTCCAATATTCTGTTAAACTGCGGTTATTTGAATGAATTCAAGCATATAAACTGCTGTTCCTGTTCCATCACTACTGCAAATAATAATTATATTCAGAGGACAGAACGATTTGGTCCTTTTTCCAGGAATTGCAAACTCCAGCCCTTCGATTTCGTCCATCATTTTCCAGGCTGCAATTTCCAGTCATTGTTTTTTGTGGTCTGTCATTTTCAGGTCTTGCAAATTCAACACCCACAGCAATATTAATGACACATTATTAACACATTAACTAACACAAACGTGTGCGTTAAAAAAATCAATGCTTCAACAGCTCTAGATGAAACACAAGCAGAACAAAGATGAATAGAAATACCATTAGAAACTGGATCAAATCCGCGGCATGCAGCGTCGGTTTCAATAACACGTGCAAACAGCTGGCGACATTCCTCAACTGCAGAATAAATAGCAACCCATCACCCAGTCACAGGCACTAATAACGAAATTGCAGTATTTCTTTTCAAACAATTAAAGCCAGGTTGTCAGTAGGAGCCAACAGGAAATTTGAGCTAATGCTCACAAAACGCGCGAAAGCCTATAGCAGTTAATGTTCAGTAGTTTAGCTGAAAATTGGGGTGTTCACACTAAGTTAATATACAAATACCAAATTCTCTATCTGGATCGCACAACGATAGTTGCGCGGCGCCACCTTGTGAATGATATAGACTTGTCGCAGCGTGAAATCGCCAAAAAAATCCATAAAAAACCCTATTTTGGCATTCAAGGTCATTGAATTCTGTACCAATCGAGAGCCAGTATACAACTTGTTATTAGTGATTAATAGTAACCTAGGCCATAAATCTCGCACCGTTACTGCAATACAGCGACTTATTGGCTAAAAATCAAAAATTTTTCCCACAGCCTCTCATTTAGCACCCTCGTTCGGGGTGACCACCTTCGAATTTATGGAAAAGCTTTACAGTTCCTGAAACCAGGGTCTTCTACGCAGCAGATGGTGAAGATTTAGTGATCCATGCTTGCACCGTTTTTGACTGATTCACCCGTGTGACAGACGGACAGACAGAATTGCGATGGCTAAGACGCGCTGAAAGCAGTGGCTGTTGTCGTGTGTAAAAATACATCTTTCATGTAGCTAAACTGAACTATCTTGCTACATGTAAGGTGCCAGATATTGGAGAAAATCCACGTTCATATATCTCGTAGATTAACTTCTAATCTAAGTCAAAAAATGTTAACCTTAATGCATCTAACATAGCATAAAATGAACAGCTTTTAAAAATCATGCGCTCGAATATGTTAGTAAAAGTTTAACTGTGCCAAACTATCAAATGACTCAAACAACTACAAAGCAAGATTAGTTTAATTACATCTATTCATGAACAGATGACACGCACTGCCAGATCTACCGTGCAAAATTTTCACCATAGCTATACATGTCAGGTAACTCAATACAAAAAATATCTATGAATGACAAAAAGAGTACAGTACAAATAATTGACCAGCATCTGCAAAAGCTGTAGCATCATTATACAACCATAAAGAACCATGTGTGCCAAAAACGGTCTTGAAACTTAGTCCTGTCAACTGCAAAGGGCCACTTTATTGCAAAAAGTCTACGAATAATGAAATCAAACATTAACAAAATGGACACCGAACAACAATTAGTTAAGTCTCCAACTCTCCATGCAATAATGCAAAATGGAACAGCTGCGATGCATACCACACTCGACTCGTAGTATGTCGTTGGTGTCGTCGGCAGTCACCAGGGGGCACCTGCCACTCATTCTGTACTTGTACATTTCTCGCACTTTTATCGCGGTGCTCGTACGCTCTGTGAAGTACTGGATATTTGCATGGCCGAGCATCCCTGGTTGGCCAAAATTGTCAATGATGACACGAATTAGCTGAACGGCGTTACCGACCATCGACGGCTCAGTGGCGCACGTGTGAAAAATGCTGCCGGCGACCGACTTTGCCAGCGCCTCGGATGTCATCGCGTTGTACTCGCAGTGGTTGACGACACGAAACCATGTCCCAAACAGCAGCGCAACTAGCCGCTGGGTTGCCATAGGCAGCGAGGCGATAATGCTGCAACAAACAATATGCATCATTGTTTCTATGTACCGGTGGTTAGACGATGATGCCAATATCAACAGAGCAAATGTTAAACACAACAACTCGTTTACACGATCAAGTAAACATCGAGCAAACATCAAGCAAATACGAAGCATGCATAAAGCATAGCCTACACGAAGCAAACATCAAGCACACATCAAGCAGATATTGAGCAAACGTCAAGCAAGCATCGAGCAAACATCGAGCCAGCTTCATGTTAGCTGGATGAGCCAGCTCGTCGAGCCAGCTGGATCGTTAAACGGGGTATAACTTAAATTACAGTAGCTGCTAACACACATTTATAGGCATTTGCAGGATTAACTTTATTCTCTAGACCAACATGCCTGACTGCAAGTAACGTACAGAAAATCAGACTTAATCAAGATCAATATGAGCTCATGAATCACGAATATGAAAACAGAGAATTCAGAATTCACAATAGATTACCAATGCGCAAATAATGTTGAGCACTTGCCCATGTGATGTGTTATGGCATTCCTACTGGCATTACAAAGATATGAAATGAGTGCCAGTAAACAAATATCAACAAAGTATACGCATCCGAAAGTTAAGAACCAGCAGGTTCCCAGTTGATTGCACTATCTGAGTGCTTACATTATGCCGTTTGCATGCAAAAATGTTAATGAATAAAGATTGTGTAAGCTCTTTATGGAAAAGCCATTGCAGACATTCAGAGCATCACCTGCCATCGGGGATCACAGAGTTACCTGCCACCCAACACAGGTGAACAGCGAACGCACCCTGCCTTAACCCCAGCCAGACAAGCTGGTAGTCGATTTACCTACTCTGGAGGGATAAGGCTGAGTTGATCTTGGTGCTGGTTACATAGCTGGACGGTTTACCTGTCCGCAGACAGTCACATATCCAAGTAGCGACTACTGGAATCAAACCCATGACCATTCAGTCAAAAATCTGACACTCCACCATTAAGCCACCAATCCAAACCATATGTTAACGTTGTTCTTTACAAAGTCTATCATATCTCATGTTTGACAAATTTTACAGAAGCCAAAAATTGTTTACAGTAATCTGTGCAAAGAGTTCATCTACAAAGTTTATATCAAAAAATGCAGAAAAATTTGGCGGATATGAATATGATGCTTGTTTCATCAAATTATTCAAATATAATTTTAATGCACAAAAATGTCGATTACAATAATTGTAAGCTGCAATTTTGCAAATAAATTGTCGCAGATTGGCGAATGCAACTATTGTATTTTAGACACAATAGTTGTAAACGCCAAAATTTGCAGCAAGTTTGACAAAAATAATGTTTACAAGTATCGTAAATGCAGATACGATAGTTGTAGATGCATTTTTTAGCTAACTGGAGTCGATTTTAAGCATATACAACTATCGCAAAACAGACACAGCTCAAATTTAAATACAATACTTTGAAATAACTTTAAATATATTCAACAGACTCAGAAAATATTGGCACCATCGTGTAGGTCGTGAAAAAACGTATCTGGTGATATAAAAATAAAAATTTCGTCAAAAAATCGAGTAACGATAGATGTAAAGAGCAACGTCGATGTGTGTGTTTTCACAACCAAACATGCGTGCAGTGAGTCATACCAGTGAATAGCATCGCACTGGTCACAGCGACTGTTCAGCTCCAAGACGCTCAACAGACGATGCTCCACCTCCGCTCCGAACAAACCATCCGGAATTTTTAGCAGAAATATCTGCAACGAAAAACGGATATGCACACTTTACCTACCAAACAGAATCAACTGTAGCGTACTGTGAATGCTTACTGGCACGGCACACCGAAAAGAGCTAACTGACAAAGACTTTCAAAGTCTGCGTTTAGTGAGAAAGAAGAACAGCAACAAATGAATTATGAAGTGCGTTGGAAGAAATGGAAAACACACACATGATTATCATAATGCATATATGCATACATGGACTGTGAGGCATAAAAAACACCAATTTCTTATCATAACTTGAAGAAAAATGATCCAATTTTAATAAGTTTTGGAACAAATATTCCTGATACAACTGGCCATCAAATGATTGTTTAGTTTCCCACCTCATTTACTGTCTGTTTCTGCACTACATGGGGAAAGAAAACAAACAAAATATTGCTTTTTTAACCACTTTCATATTGCTTAATCAATACAATACACACATGGGCTCGGCTCGGAGACACTTTCTCCATTTATTTAAAGCAGCATCGATAACGTTCTGCTCTAGACCAATCCAGATTTCACGAGTCACTTCTTGAATTTATCTATATTCCTGAATGTTGAACCTATTTAATAGACGTGCTGCTGCACAACAGCCAAACCTTGTAATTGATTGGCTATTGGTGGCCACATACCCGGAAAGATAAAAAATTCTATTAAGTTTTTTGTTCTTGATTTAAATGCATGTTTAGTATCTTCTGTTTTCCCAGGTAGTGCAAAAGCAGACGTTGGGTGAGGTGGGAAACTGAATGGCCATTTGAGGGCCAGTTGTGTCATGAAATTGGATAACGTTTCTTCAAGTCAATGTAAAAAAATTTGGTGTGTTTTTTATGCCCCACAGTGTAGAATGCACAGTCAGGCAAGCCTAGCTTGATCAGAGTCAAAGGTTTCACTAGGTGGCAGAGTTTAGCAGAAGACAAAATAATAGCACAATGTGTTCGTGACAACGATATGAAATGAAGAAAGCGCGCTGACCTATTGTGAAATCTGCCTGATGTACAGTTTAAACAAGAGGGTGCGGCCATTGAGGGGCTGCCCGCTATGGGGCCGTCCTCGCAGTTGAGTACATGTGTGCTGTTTTGGAGCTTTCTAGGTCTGTTTGTTCCTGCGGTAGAGGGCACGAAACCGAGGTCTAGTTCAGTCAGTAGTCAGGCGAATGCGATACTTAGTCGTGACAATGTGACATTACTGGCTTTGTTAGATATTTTTCGGCACAAAGTAAAGCGACTGGTTGATCGGACAACAGGCGGCGAAGTTATGGGGATTTTTCGCCAACAACGCAATTAGCCATTTAGCTTGTTTTTATAAAACATTTCGTATACAAATTTGGGTCACAGTATACTCAGGAATTACTTAGCTGTTGTAGTTACTGGTTAAGAATTGCTGAAAGAATTTATTATTAGGTGTTGACTAAACTTAATTATCAGAGTTGGTGCTCGAAAGTTATAGGTTTTTGCACTCAATGTCAGCTGGCCTTAAACGCTGGTGAAAGATAATACTGATGAGCGTGTGCCATGTCAGCTATAGCAATATAGGCCTAATCACAGAAACACAATAAGTACAGACTTATTTTTGAGCCCTATTGTGACAGATGTCATTTAATTGCACCAATCATAACTTTTACAGACCAGTTACTTTGTTGTAAGATTTCGATATCTTGGTAAATATCGTATCGAATTTGAAATTCTGATATTGACGTATCCCTAATAAATATCTATGTATTGTATTTGTGTATCTATGGTAAACATAAACAAACCACTACCATAGATGGAGTTCTAAAATGGTATTTCATTAGCCGCCATGACCTTGACCTCTGACCCCTTGAACTTGAAATTGGTCCACTGGGTGCTGGTGTCCCAGGGACCCTTCCTACCAAGTTTGGTATTCGTAAGCCTTTTCGTTTTCCCTCTAGATGGAGGCACAAGCAGACAGACAGACAGACGGACGGACAGCATCAACACATGATGGGGCCTCCTTCTAGGAAGGACAGCCCCATAAAAAGATAATTACTGGATCACAGTAAATAAAAAAAAATTGCCACAAAGAGACTGCCTGAGAACAGTATACTGGGTGGCGGCACTACAGAATGTGGTAAGCCACTGGCAATTTTATCTTAGAAAACAGCTCTGTAAAACGGGCTTGTCATAGGCTCTACATAACTAGTATACAACATACTGGTATTAAAAATGTAATTATAATTACCGTACCTTGATCACAGATGCTAATGTGTAAAAATTGTAATCTGAGAGCTGCACTGGAGATCCCTCAGAAAGCCGCCTTGCTATTAACTTAAGATCTGAATGACTGCCGGGTCGACGAAACAGGTCCGACGTAGCAACTCCTTCGCGAGCTACATATACGATAAGTTCCTGAGAACAAACACACAATAAACAGTACATGGATGTAACAATTACTCCATCACACATGAAACATATCAAATGCAACTTAAATTACAGCTTGTAGATCAAGTTTGATCACCGACTACAGAAAGAGCTAACAAACAAAAGCTGAAATCGTAGCTACATTGCAATATTTGAAAAATATGGCCTGGAATCGACCCTGTAGTACAATTAAAATTCTAACACTGACCCATCACTGATAAGCAAGACTATGCTAATCAGACACTCAACAGATTGACTGATCAGTTCTATAGGCAACCAGTCCAGAAATTTTTTTACATCTTTTTTGATACCTCCCACCCATCAGACAGTTTCATTACCTCCACCCCTGGCATGCTACTTCTACAGGGTGGACCAATAAAAACATGCCACTATACTTCTGTCCATATCTTCTCCAATTATTGACCGATTTTCAAAATTCTTTCACCGACACACTCTGCAGACAATTTGCAATAATGCAATTATTATATATATATCCCACCACACCATAACTTTTGTCTCTACACTACCTTGTGAAATATAAACGTAAGAAAGAACTAAAGATAATAACAAACATCTAGGTAAATAAAAAAAACTCTTCAGACCAACACTGCGGTAAATGATCCACACAGTTTAGTGTGATACTGACCATTCACCTCAATGTTGGTCTAAAGTGTTTTTTCTCATTTACCAAAATGTTTAGTTGTTATCGTTATACATTCATATTTCACTTATATTTCACAAGGTAGTGTAGAGACACATTTATGGTGTGGTGAGATATGTAATAATCACATAATTGCAAATTTTCCGCAAAGTGTGCCAGTAGAAAAATTTAGAAAATCGATCAATAACTGGCGAAGTTATGGACAAAAGTAAAGTGGCACATTTTTTATGGCCCACGGTGTACATCAGCAAAATATTGCTATCACAGCTTCAAGTAACCTCAAAGAATCAACAACTCAGTTTAACAGCAGACAGCTAAAATACAATATAACGTACTACAAGAGCTTCTGGCAGCTGCCCAGCAACACAAATGTTAGCCAGTGGAACTCCGAATTTCACTCTGCAGAACACAGCACATCTGCAGTTTGTCAAATCACAGTTCGCAAAACAACGTAAGCTCTGCAACAGAAGCAAACGTCTCATACACACCAGTCTATTCAAATTCAAGTTATTAGCCTCGCTTCGACAAATATAAATCTATAAGTAAGTAAGTAAGAACCAATTTATATGGTGCCAAAATCTCACAAGAAAATCAGCGCGCATTGGCGAAGTGCACTAGACAGCAAGATAAGCAGACTGAAGATAAAAAGCCTCAAGATGACGTCTGAAAGAAGCAAGTGTTTGAACTTGATGAATATGAAGAGGAACGAAATTATATAAAAATGAAGAACCTACTTCGATAGACGTTTTCGTGCATGCATGACTGGCGCATCAGGTGTTTGGTGGCCATGCTCCGATACGCAGCCAAGTACGATGCTTCGAATGGACGACATCTGTCATGCACCGACGCCGCCTATCCTCAGTGACACGCCACCATGTGCATCCATCCTCAATCACGAGCCAGTAGCCACGCTATTTCATAGCTGTTCAACAACCACATAAACCGATTCAAATAAACACGTGTACGAAGTAGTATGAAATTTATTCTAAAATGTTAACACATATATGTGCCAAAATTATTTTACGATGTCGCATTAAAATAGGTGTCCTTTATAGAAGATGCTAGGCATATATGGTTAAATGCATGAGAAATCAACTAAACACCATTATATCGTAGGCTGACATCCGGTGCACGTATATAGCAGATGGCACTATAATAATTTAGCGGCTCGTAGCACGAGGGACACCTTGTGTATCGCGTCGTGTATGCGACTGCACGCTCTTTCGTGGCCAGGGAACCGGAGCCTCAGGAAGGTGGCGGGCTTGGTCAGGATCAGACCATAATGGTCTGAAAGTGCCTCTAGCACCAAAGCCCAATAAAGTGACAGCATGCATGCAGGAGATAGTGCGCAAAATAGAGCAGTTTTGCTTCACTTTGGTTCCTTGTATAATACTTGCCACAGCTTCAAAGGTAAAACCAATAGCAAAACTGTCTGGTTTTTGCAACGATTTTGTCAAGTATTAAAATGCAGCATGAAGCAAATTAACTTTAGTAGGTAGCCTACGTTGCTCGGTAATTAGTGGCAATAAATGCTGAGTGCGGCCGGGGGCGTTATCGATCGCTCGGTCGGTCATTCTGCATTCCGCATATTACCCACCGTTCCGCAGCCTACTTCCGCAGATTTCGTTCCGCAAATTACTTTCCGTATTCCGCATTTCCGCAAATTACCAACACCCGCAGCAGGGCGATAGTTAGCCAGCAACAAAGCATCCACTGTTGCGCGTACGCTGATTGTACTGCGACGTGTGGCCACAGACATACACACATAATTATTTTCTGCAATAATAAGCCAATGAAGAGGCTAATCGAAGCTGATCTGCCTAATTTTAAGACTGGCTTTATAAAGCGTTGCCAGTCAACAACCGTCAGCCCTGACCCCGTATGTATCGTACTGCTGATAGGCTATTGGCCAATGATTGCGAGAGCTCTCCCGTATGAGTGAACTTATGCTGATCGGACATATAAATGCACATATATGTATTTTGTTATTATCCAGAACGATGCATCTTGAAATTGCTGCAAAGTACCTTAATTTTGCCGAAGTTTGTCGCTAACTTTTGTTTACTTTTTTTACTGTAAATCACAACTGCATCCGGTTTTAGTTTTCATCAGTAAGTAAAAAACAGTCATTGGACATTGTCAAACATGCATTATTTATGGTTATCTG
>Ga0209671_1008624_pt1 | contig 10661 bp, 5 predicted proteins | sample WorMetHERISLAND2_2_FD_187401 | JGI IMG/M metagenome (GOLD analysis project Ga0209671, IMG submission 187401) | Marine gutless worms symbiont microbial communities from Max Planck institute for Marine Microbiology, Germany - Olavius geniculatus... | ecosystem: Host-associated > Annelida >...
TATTTGATAACGCCGTTTAGGTTATGTCGATATCTCTATCCAGTTTAGAGATATTTGCGGTCAAACTCGAAAGTTGTCGTAAAACGTACTAAATTTTGGACGTTTTTTGCCATCCCAAATTTTAAGGGGGGGGCGGTGCCTCAAATTTCGTATTTGCGTTAACACCCCAACCTAGAGCCGCGTCAAGTGCCAAAGTTTCGTCGGGCTACACCCCCTTACTCCGAAGTTATAAGCGCTAATTTATTGCATTTTAAGCCAATTTCTGAGCCCCTTTTGAAAAAAGTTGTAAGGGGCCGCCATCTCCGGTGTTGGATGCGCTAGTAAGACTTGGTCATTCTCTAGCGCGTGTAAAAATTTGGGGACGCAGCACCCCCTAGGGGCCGAAATATGTTCTTCCGAAAAATGCGCTTTGGGTGGGTTAAAATATCACGACATTGCATTGCTACACAAGCTACATCTATCCCAAAATACTTTTTTTCAATTTATCAACACAAAGTACGGACGAACTGAGTACAGACTGAGGCAGCGCAGTATTCACCTGTGTTTGTATGAAGTCGATTATCTCGGTTGTCTGACTGTCGTTGCCGTAATGCAGTTGAAAACTCGACGTCATAATCTCATCAAACCTCCACAACAACTACAACAACGACGACAGCAACAAATCAGGATCAGCTGAGTAACTACTACGTCTACAACAGTAATGCAGTGAGTGTTGTGTACACTGGTCAAATAAAGTATTCGACAGTCAACCACTTAAATCACAAAAAGTTTTAAAGAGAAAAATGTTAATAGCGACTTCACACAGTTGCCAGTTTCCCAGACAATTAAACAAGCGAACAGGGCGTCAGGAATTAGCATGTACGGAGTCCGAAAAGCAAAGATCTAGAGACCAGAAAATCTTACTTAAATTTTTCTAGCATTTTAAACGTGTACAAGTTTGAAGTTAGTTTAACACTCACCAATCTTACTCCAAATAGTAGTGAAATTTAACATAATTATAGTTATAATACCCAGTCTCCCATATAGTGCAAACTTGCGTTAAAGATAACAATAAATCTGAGCTAATGCTCATGAAACGCGCGACAGCCCATAGCAATTCCTGTTCGCAGGTAATCTTGGTCTATCTATATGTATTCCATCGAAATTTACTCTTTTGCAGCCAAAATTGCCAAAAAAATCACTAAAAACCAATATTTTTAAGGTTCAAGGTCATTCAAGATTATCGATGTTGACATTCCTAAGGAACTCGTTGCCAGTGCTTGTTATGATACGCAACATGTCTGCGACTATTGGCAACCATTTTCAAGCTAGACAAGACAACAGCGGATAAATTACCACTTTTAAGAGAAGTGCCCCTTTTTGACACAAGCGTGTGCAGGCCTCCTTGAACCTAGACGGCCCGGACTTGGACTGCTAAAGTCTACATTCAACGCTGAAAATTTCATGTGCAGCTTGTGTTGGTCTGTCTGCGGTCATTTCGGTGCAATCCACGCTTAAAATGCGTGTCGCAGCCCGAAATCGCAAAAAATTCACTCTAACTCTCTATGTTGTGAGTTCAAGGTGATTCAAGGTCATCGATGTTGATATTTTTAAGAAGCTCGTCGCCAGTGCTTGTTATGATAAGCAGCATGTCTGTGCCTATCTGCAAACATTTTCACGTTAAACGAGCCAATGGCGGTAGAATAATGCCTTTTAAGGGGGTGCCCCCTTTTTGCCCCCTCGTTCGTGAGACCTTCTTCACCCATGAAATTTAGTCACGAAATAAAGACTATAGACTATCATACGGTAAAAACCCGAAGTCTCTATCTCACCAGGTCTCCAATCGGTACCAGATTGTGACAGACTCCAGGACAGAATTACCGTAGCTAATGCGCGCTATAGCTATGCTAGCTCTCGCGACAGCATTTTGAAATTAATGACTGCCTGGTAGATAACAGGGAAGATTATCAGAACTACCATTATGTTAATTACATATGCACGCGTATAATGGAGTTCTTACAATTTCAGGTTTAGCTCGTTTTTTGTGTTTTGTGTTTCTGTGAAGGTTAAACTTACCGTTCCATTATTATGTGTTTGTGTGCATTCTGCCTGAGAAGGCCATCCCCGAAATGACCTGTGCTGTGTCGGGCGAGACGTTAAACCCTACTCGCTCACTCAATCACTCTCGCGCGTAAAAATTACTTTGTCTAACGATAAAAACGCACACAGAAAAGCGACGGACCTTGGTATGGTAGATGGCGGCGATTATAACGACACATAGCTCAGCGACAATCAGCAGTACCACGACTGTACTGAACTATACACACGAATACACAGTACACAGACACATTGCAGGTATAGGCCATTCATTCCAATTCACAATATCCGCAACGTGATAAATAATTGAACAAAACTCGGTAGTGTATGGTTTGAGGACGTGTGTGCCTAACTATAATGTCAGCGTCGGCAGCATTAGGCTAATGATCGGTTACTGCTCTGATATCAACGAAACTGAAATCTCAAGACCTGTTCGATAGCAAAACCGATATCGACATCGATCTTGTAAATTGCTCACAGCACAAGTAATCACACGATAGGAAGAAATAACAAAAAAATAATCCACGTGGGTACTGTGGCGGCATTTCATTGGTACACAATTTTCGCATAATGTGTACCAGATACGACTAGTAATAATGATGATAATTAGTGTACCGGTACGTAATAGGCTCAGTTGTGGCAATTGCAGTAGTTGTGAAAAAAAGAAAATATACTACAGCGTGAAACAAAAAAATGTCGGAAAGACTCCGTGTTAGTTTCAAGGGTGGGCCAAAAAATGACCCAACTTGTTTTTGTCGTCAGAACTTCATCAAATCTTCATTAAATTTGATAATTTATGGCGAACAGATAGCCAAGACAATAAAAATATGTAAGGTACACTCACTGTCCACCTCACTTTGTTTATGTCAACGCACTACCGTGTAAAACACAGATGCCTCAAATTGTTGCATAATGCTCAGTTGTTGTTTCCGTAAAAGTCCTATCGACTTAATTAAGCACACAATAAACTAAAATGTGATTTATTCATCAAACTTATACGTTTTTGTGATAACTTGCTTCTAAATCATCAGAATTTATGTTCAAAGTGTACACAATGGCGTAGACGTGATGCAGGGGCGTCATTTAAAAGGGAGGGGGCTGAAAAGGTCTACGGACCCCGATGGATTTACCCCCAAAAATAACTGAGACCCAACGATTTACTAGAATGACGTCACTGACGTGACACCACGGCTGACAGCGACATTAACGACCAACTGATCAAAATGCACAGCACTCATTCATGGATAAAATGTGTTTTAAGCTCATCAGTCAATTATTTTGTTGTCTGCTGTTTTCAGCAAAAAATGTGTAATACCACAGAATTATTAAATCCCATGGTGTCTTATGTAAAATTGATAATGCACAAGTGAGCAATGTGATACTGATAATCACCGCGTAATGTAACAATTTGGAGCATCTGTGTTTTACACGGTAGTGCGTTAACATAAATTATGTGAAGTGGACAATGAGTATGCCTTACATAATTCTATCGTCTTGGCTATCCGTATGCCAAAAATTATCAAATTTGGTAAAGATTTGATGAAGTTCTGACAAAAAGTTGGCTCATTTTTTGGCCCACCCTGTATTAATGCCGTTGCACACGGTGGCTTAAAAACGAAGCCACTTTGCTTTACGACTTGTAACGTCAAAAGTATTGATCAGATCGGCACCAAATTTGATGCAAATCAACGTTATTTCTTTGCCAGCCGTAGAACAAAATGGTTGTGTTTTTTCGAGACATTGCTGCGTGTGAGTTAATAACGATGACATAAGCGTGTGTTTACGTACAACGACAAGACACAGATAAAACTCTCGACTCGCGGCGAAACAGCCGAGAACCGCTACCAAGATGATGACGACTCCGACCACACAGATGATGATTGCTGCAGAATGAAACAATGACGTCAGACCTGACGACTTACTGACGTCATTCAGCTTTGATGACCTCGTGTCTGCCAAGTACCAGCATCCTAGCGCCAGCAGTGCCGCGCCGATCAGCTGTGCATGCAGTAAACAACCGCACAGCGCATACAATCAGCCAATCAGACGTTCGATTACAACACATGTACGAGTATGTATAGCGTCACAGGTCGCAAAAGAACCAGCTGTGCTCACTGGTATTTATTACAGTGTTGTCATAATGATCACTGTTTATTCATCCGTTTAAGCCTATATAAATGTTCACTCGCTCCAAGCGCGTAAGATGACATGAAATCAAGTATAATGAGGAACGCCAAGGCCTTGTAGGACCCGCGTTAGGAACAGAAGATAAACAAAACACTGTTCGTCGCACTGTTTTAACCGTAACGTCATATTTCGTGGTGCAGCCACACAGTCATAACATGTCGCTATTTAGAAACGGTATGAATAAATCAATAGCAGTAAAGAATGGATAACTGGGTTATAGAAAACAGCAAAAAAACTAAATATGTTCACATACTTTTTAAAGAATAAGACACTTCAAAAATGCTATTTAAATGTGCATATAGAGGTTGGACCAATTTCAAATATAACACACTAAAAATGTTTTCTAATTTAAAAAAACAACAACGAAAAAGCACTGTTGAAAGTACGCGAAATCGATGAGTGGCACACCATACAGATAAAGTGGGAGTCGCCATGAGATCGATTGCGCGTGCAATTAATTAGCATCACAACAGTGACTGCTGCAGCAGCAGCTGCCATAGCAACAACGCCACTCAATAGCCTGACACACTCAACGGCCACGATGAATGTTGCATTTTTAACGAATGATTTATTAGTCTTGTTCGTGTACTCCAAGTCTGTTTAGGTCTGTTTAGTCAGTAGACTAGATCAGAAAAGACTAGAGACGTGTTAGTTTGGCTCTCACTCGGCCGATACGCTTCAACGAGCAAATTGCGTGCTTCCGGAATGAAGTTAATTTTCATCATACATAAGGGTCTAGAAAATCACCTGAACGGCATGCATTGGTGCCTGCTATTCAGCCATTCGTCAATGAAATAATGTAGTCATTAAAACCGTTTGATATCAAAGAATTTTAGGTTGTAACGCGCCGCATTATTAAGTGCAGATCACCAAAATTCCGAGTAGGCCTACGCTCGTATGTGCATGCAGACTACACCGTGTCTCAAAAAAACCTCCGAAACTGCTATCCAGCATTTCATTGTCGTAAACGGCCAAACTATGACTTCGCATTTCACACGGTAGACTAGCAACGGTATTAAGATGAGGTAAGCAAAACGACAGACATTTACGTCAGGTTTCTTCACGACCTTGCGTGCCAAAAAAACTATCACAATCGGTCAACGTTTCACAAAGTTATTTTTAACAAACTGGCAAGTTTTTGAGACACGGTAAATATGGCAAGCCGCCGTTGTGCGTAACTAATTACTAACGAGGCTCACAAGTGTACAATATGCTATAAAACAAGCCGGTAGGCGAGGTGGCTCGCGACTGCTAGCGCAAAGTTGAAAAAAATCGTTTAAAAGCTGGGGCACTTGCTCGGCTAGGGCGAATGACGGATAGAATGAACAGTGACGACGGGGTGCCAGACGGGTACCTGCCACCTGCCAGTGGCAGTCCTCTCTGAGGTGATGTGGACTGTCCAGACCGTGAAGGACACGAAGACAGACGAACAACTGTTGTCGGCGAGTTGGGGCACTTGGTTCACTATTGGTGGTCAATGATGACCATGCGTCTATCTTGCACGACGAGGTCTCAAAGATATTCACGTCACGACTGACGTCATCGGTCACGTGACCATTGGATCCGCCTACCCCGATTACCCTACCTAAAACCAAACCGAAAGTAGATCCGATGATCAGTTGCTGAGATATATCCCTCTGAAAATGCCGAGCTCCGGACGCCGTACGTAAGCCCGTCTCTGGCACACAGGTATTTTATATGAACGATTGATAAATGCTTATCATCAAAAACGATATAAATTAACTGACCCAGAAGACGACATTGAAAGCTATGAGCATATATTTGATGCACCTGGTGCCGCAGCTGAGCGACTTGATCGACTTCATGCTAGCAATAATTACTGCAATACAGAAACATCGCCACAGCAGCTGCTGCATGTAGCCTAGTCTATGCTTACTGACATGTGCTGACATGCGCAGTGCGCACGCCACCTGCTTGCGGTGTATTGGCTGTGTGACCAGGTGGTTAGGCCTATAGACGCTGGCCACTCTAGACACAGCGTAGTGGCTTGTCTAGTGGTCTAATAGATACGCAATAAAAATAGTAGTTAAACGATTAACTAAACATAACGACGTTGTTCTTTACAACGATCGTATCTCATGTGTGACAAATTTTACAGGAGAAGCAAAAAACCGTTTCGAGTAGCCTGTGCAACGAGTTGACCGACTTATCGAAAATGCAGAAAAAATAGGCGCATATGACTGTGACGTTTATTTCATGAAATTATTTAAAATGAAAATTTAATACACAAGAATGTTTTAATGATAGTTGTAAACTGCAATTTTTGCGACAAAACCGTCGCAGATTGGCGTTTACAAGCATCGTAAGTGCAGACACAGCAGTTCTAAACGCCAGTAATTTTAACATTGGCACACAAAATGTACTGCAAGCGACTGACCATAATTCTTATGTTGGCTTTTTGACATGTATTTGGTTAGGCTATAACCATTAAATTATAAAGTAACATGGCAGATGATTATTTCATTTTGTTTTATGCTTTGTTTTGCGCGTTTTCACGTTGATTTACGTCTATGTTTGTATGTTGTAATTTTTCATTTTATTTTTTTCGCATTTTAACCGACTGTACTATTGCGCTAATGTACAAGGTTGTGTACGTCTGTCTGTCGTCTGTCTGCAACGTATGCTTTCGGCTAAGCAGTGCGTGTTGCCGCAAAACTGCCTGAACAGGCAAATACGGTTGCTCGACCGCTACCTGGGTACCAATTCGGACCAACTACGAGCTTTCATTTCATCCAAATGGTAGTACTGACTGCAACCCCAAAATGCATTGCGAACTTCGGCGAAAGTTACTCGAGCGGCATGGTTACTATTGACAGCCTATAAGAACAAAGCATCGCCGTATTCATTTTAAATTTTAAATACCATTTTATTGAACCATGCAATTCAATTTAACCGTTGTAACTATTAAATTAAACTAAATGTAATCGAAGGACAGTGAAGAACTATTCATCGGACACAGTCCTGTTTTCCCAAAATAGGGGCCCTTACACCCAAATTTGCATGGCGCATACATCCAGTCTGCAGCACCGGAATGGTTACTATTGACAAGCTATAAACATTTACCAATGCCTTGTTCAACGTATTTATTGCCGATTTCCCCTTTCACACTAAACAGGAGCACTGACCCATCTCCCAAATAGCCAGGCTTGCCGTGGATATGGATATCCATGGATATATCCATGGATATTGTGCTGTCGCATTTGCTAATTAAACTAAATATTTAAGTTTTTTTATATCTATATAATATTGTCTGTCCGTCGTTTTACTCTTCATTTTCTCGTTTATTTATGTCATTGAGTCAAATGAATAATCAGTGACATCAGCACGTCTATTTTTAGTTATCCTAAATTAATTTATGTGCACTATAGCAGCAACAGATTTTAATCCATGGTTTTTAATGCTGTTGTTATATCCACAGGATGGCTGAAGTCTGATATCCACACATGGATATATCCATGGATATCCATATCCACGGCAAGCCTGGGCATTATACGATAGTTGTAAACTCCAAAATACGACAACTTTGGCCAGGATTTTTCGTTTGCAACTATCGTATTTCGATTTACGATAGCTGTAAAGTGCAAATTCGATCGATTTTAAAGCAAACTGGGCGTTACAGGTATCGCATTTGCAACTTACGATACTTGTAAACTCTCGCTTTAGCTAACGTGAGCGGATTTTGAGCGTTTACAACTATCGCAAATAGATACGATACTTGTAAAGAGCAAATTAACTCAAAATTAAATAAGATAGTATGAAACAATTTTTGATATATTTAACAAATTCCGAAGATATTGGCACCATCGTGTAGGTCGTGAAAAAATGCATCTAGTGATATAAAAATCTCAATTTCGTCAAAAAAATTGAGTTACGATAGTTGTAAAGAGCAACGTCGATAACTAAACATGACTAAAACATGCCTAAAAAATATATATATAAAAAAATGTCACACGAAATTACGATGTGAATGTTACGGCAACGTCTTATCGGTCATGCATTACGATCAAACAACGGCTTAATAAGACATATTATTAAAAAATAACAATCTTGACGGCTAAAATTAGGCCACATATTAAGAACTGTGAGGATCGAAAAACCCAGGCTTGCCGTGGATATGAAATTTGCCATCCATATCCATATCCATATCCACAGATTTTCCGTGGATATCCATGGATATCCATGGATATATCCATATCCACAGATGTCTATCGTGCGTCAATAGCCACTAAATTTTCAGGAAATACAGCATTGCCAGAGCGTCCATTCCCCAGGCATTTTTTTGTGAAACTGTTAAAAATAAATAAAAGTAAAAAATAAAACACATTTGCATTGAAATATGATTTTATAAAAGTATTTCCCGGCTGTCATGAAAATCTAAATATTTTATTGCCCTTGCTATAGCCGACCGTTGAGACTTGGGTACCATATGTCGTCTCTCAGTCGTCTTTTAAACCGTAACAAATGTATTGGCTAAACGGTACGTCGATCGTAAGGAGTTGGATAGGGCGATAACGACTACCTATAAGCTGTTGAAAGTAACCATGTCTCTATCTGCAGCTTTTTGGCCGCAATTCTGAATGCAATGCTTCTGCCTGCAGCCGTCACTTACATGCGCCAAATTACCGTATCTTATCCTAGCACCGATTTTAGCGTCCAGTATAGCAACGTCACCAGATCGTGTGTGGGACTGCAGTCACTCTGGAAAGTCGCTATTTTTCCGCAACCGGAAGTCGGACACTGGCCTTCAGATATAAGCAGTACGGTCGGCCCATCGCAGCAACAGCTGGGATTTTTGTTCTCCAAGACGCATGTTGCATTTATGTACGCCCACAGGTATAGACAGAGTGAACGCTTTAAAGAACACTTGGTTTGTACTTCCTACTAGCATTAAATCTGTTAGGAATCCAGCACGTTTGTAATTTTGTTACCATTTGATAAAAAAGAATAAAAAATAATCTCACAAATTGATAGACCGTTTGTTGCCCAAACAACAGTATTAAAGCACTATAGATTAAGATCCGTTGCTGCTATAGTGCACATAAATTAATTTAGGCTGACTAAATAATGATGTGCTGATGTCACTGATTATTCATTTGACTCAATAACATAAATAAATGAAAAAATAAAGAGTAAGAACGACAAACAGAAAAATATTGTATATATAGATAAAAGATCATAAAACACTTAAATATTCAGTTTAATTAGCAAATGCGACAGTACAGTATCCATGGATATATCCACAGGATGGCTGAAGTCTGATATCCACACATGGATATATCCATGGATATCCATATCCACGGCAAGCCTGGAAAAACCAAACGGAAAATTTCCGGTGGGCCAAAATAGTCACCGCAAAACGGCGACGTTGTATGTTTTATTGGCCTAAATATCTCTGTCAGCGAAAAATAATTTATTTTAAAAGCTATGTCAAAAAGTAGAACATATTAGTTCTTTTTTCTGAGAAAGTCAGCTAAGGTTTTTTGTAACTTATGCCCCACATAATCCACGTTATATGAACTCTATATGATACACTACAATATTATCAGTGACCATCGGATTCGGGTCCACCGAAGACCAAGCGGTCAACCATTTTTAGCAAACTTAGTCTATAGTTTTCAATTTTTTAACCCGACATCGAGCTTTTTATCATGCACGTAGCTACCATGACCTTAAAACTTTTTGCTTGCAATTTGCCACATGTTAAATGCGAGATTTAGAAAAAAAAGAAGTCTGGGTGGGCCAGTGTCTTTGCCAGCTGCTGGCTGAACGCCGTGAGTTGCTCAAACATGTTTTAACAATCTGTCTCTTACACACCGTGTGCTAATAGGTTACTCGCCACCAACGTCAGTCTCTCAACACTCAGCACTATTGATTCATTCATATAGGCCTACTCAGCGTAAATAGGCCTATATCGAGATGTCATGACTCCCAGCTGAATCGCAGAATAAAATGCGATTGAACGTGATTCAACGTAAACTGAGCCAGACGAACGAAAGACAGCGTGTTGACCGTCAAAAACTGATACAAAAAAATCTAATGTATATTCCGCGCACATTAACCGCCGATACTGTAACGTAAACCGGCTTTCTCGATCCGTACTTGGACTGCATTCTGATCCGTACTATTTTCGAATAGTGACTGAGACTGAGACTGACGGGTGACTATGCCGGGGCATACCGCTGCCGTTGCCGGTGCTACTATGTGATACGTAGCTTGACGGCTGCTATCTGCCACTACTGCTGGGTTCGAAGGTATAGGCGGATCCAGGAGTTGAAGTTGGGGGGCCAAGGTCGAGCGCCGAAGGCGCGAGCCGAGTCGAGGCGCCGAAGGCGCCAAGGGGAGTAGGGTGTGGGGAGGGGGTGTCCCCTCCCCACAGG
>Ga0209671_1008628_pt1 | contig 10659 bp, 6 predicted proteins | sample WorMetHERISLAND2_2_FD_187401 | JGI IMG/M metagenome (GOLD analysis project Ga0209671, IMG submission 187401) | Marine gutless worms symbiont microbial communities from Max Planck institute for Marine Microbiology, Germany - Olavius geniculatus... | ecosystem: Host-associated > Annelida >...
CCATATATCGGAAACAGTGAGAGATACGGCCAAGGTTACTATTAATCACTAACAGGAAGTGGCATACGCCCTTTCAAATAAAATAAAAATCGTCGATCTTGGATGACCTTAAAAGTTACAACCAGTACGGTCAGCTGGGCTTCTTGTTTTGCTAGCGCTGATGTTGTTATTGTTGTTTGGTGGATGGCTAGACGGCGTGTCGGCGGAGACTACAGCCGGTGGTCAGGCGACTCGTTCGGGTCCATCTCAACGTCCGTCGTTCAGCAACGCTGACGTCACCACCAGAACCAAAGCCTGGAAACAGTTCATGTCCAACTATTCGTCTTCGGCCAATAAATAATAGCGTAATATGCAGTATAATTCTTCAGGGGCTTAATTTTGATAACTTTGTGAAATGAGCTTACGGAAATGTTAAGAAATAAACTAGACATATACGGAAGTTTTACGAAAAAACGCGATTCTGAACTACTCGCACGAAAACCCAATTTACGGAAAACTTACGAAATCGTAACTTGTCGACTTCGGACTAAGGTACGAATTTTTGTGCGGAGATTTTACAAACATTCGTAAGAATGTTTCAAAATTGAGCCCCCCGAGTTTTAAACTGCTCTAACAACTAGTATACCTATGCAGAATCTGTGCAATATTACATGCATCTATACACGTAAGCATATACTATGCGAATCAGAAATATATAACAGTGCCATTGAACACTAACAGGCTGTGATAACAGTTCGGGCGTTGCTCTGTAATTTACCAGCGACTAACGTAGGCCCCAGACGCTATAGGTAATATGACGCTGTGGTTTGACTATAGTAACTGTTAGATATGGATCATAAAAGTTTTTTTAACGTTTTTACGCGCGAAAGCAGCTATTGCTTTCAGCGCGTCCTAGCCATCGCAATTCTGTCCGTCCGTCTGTCTGTCACACTGGTGGATCAGTTAAAAGCGGTGCAAGCTAGAATCACCAAATTTTCACCATCGGCTGCCTGGAAGACTCTAGTTTTAGGAACAGTAAAGCTTTTCTATAAAGTCGAAGGGGGTCACCCCGAACGAGGGCGTTAAATGAGAGGGAAGTGGGCAAAATTTGCGATTTTTGGCCAATAAGTCGCTGTATCTCAGTAACGGTGCGAGATAGGGCCTAGGTTACTATTAATCACTAATAGGAAGTCGTACACTGGCTCTTGATTGGCGCCGAATTCAATAACCTTGAATGATCTTGAACGCTAAAATAGGGGGTTTTATGGATTTTTTGGCGATTTTAAGCTGCGATACAAGTCTATATCTTTCACAAGGTAGCGCCACGGAACTATCGTTGTGCGATCCAGATAGAGAATTTGGCATTTGTATATTAACTTAGCGTGAGCACCCCAATTTTCAGCTAAACTACTGAACCGGAACTGCTATAGGCTTTCGCGCGTCTCGTGAGCATTAGCTCAAATTTCTTGTTAGACTGGATACATACCGGACGTGTGCATGGGCCGAATAGCCCTCAGGTCGAGTCATGTCGGGCAGGCCCGTCGAGAGCGGAGGGTAGGGGGCAAGTTACCCCTGGCCCGCGTCGTTTTGGGGCCCCGCTGTTGCTAAAAAATATAAAGTTCACCAGAATGCGCTATTTAAGAAAAAAAGTTAAAATTTTTTTTTATTAAGAGGCCCCGCGAGAATGTTTCCCTGGGCCCCGCTGGCTCTTGACGGCCCTGGTCGGGAGGCTATAGGCTTACACTGTGAGTTTTTTTACGCCCGACAGCACCTATAGTGCTAAGCGCGTTTTAGCTATCGTACAGACGGACTCTAGTTTATGTCGCTGTCGTGTGTCAAGTGCGCATTGCTCAAATTACTTGTTAAGTTTGCCCGAAAAAAATCTAATCGTTTTCCTATGTCATTACTTCGTTTGTCAGTGGTCCGGTCTGCAATACTCGCTTTTGTAAAATCACAATGGCAACCCCGCTGGTGTAAGGTAAGAAGAACGCACTCGGCCGAAAAAATCAACTGATCTGACTATTGTGGTTCCCAGTGGCAAAAAGTTGACACTTTGAATCAAAGTTTTGCCATTGTCATAGCTTTGTACAGGGCCGTACTTAAAGGGGCGAAGGGATAGCGGATTTAACCCCCCCGAAATGTTGAAAATTTGTTACGGTTATGTGACAATTCTGCGTACAACAGTTTAAAACTTTTTCTGCTCGCTTCGTTCGCAGATTATTTCTACTTCCACTTTTAAATTTGTTTCGCCGCTCTTGTTTGCCAAACTGCATGCACTAAATTTGGTCAGTTGCATGATTCTGAAAATAATAATTAAAACTGTTGCCTTTAAATGCCATATTTTAAGGCTAAAATGCACGAAATTCGATTTCGGCTGGGGCTCTGCCCCAGATCCCGCTCGATCGGGGAGCTCACGGCGCTCCCCCAGACGTCTTTGCTGAATTTGAGGGGTCCTACTTTGAAGCGAAGGGAAGGAGAAAAGGGGAGCGGAAAGGGGAAAGGATGAAGGGAGGGATGGGAAATAGAGGAGAAAAGGAGGGAAAGTCAACGCCCCATGAACAAAAATTCTGGCTACGGCCTTGGCTCTGTATCCGTTCTAGCAGTGTAAGCTGGTGTCTGGCTGAAGGCTAAGGAAACGTTGCCTATAGTTGTGCTGTGTGTACTTACTATTGAATATTGCATGCTTTTTATAATCATATAATAATAATTTTATAATCATATTATATAATCAGCATAATGCATGACTAACATGTCACGCGTATAAAACTCGGAATTACTTTGAAACGATACTGGTACTTTTTTTAATGCAGCAATGATATTTTGATAGTTCGATTAGTTTAAGGCCTCAAAAATGTGACACTAAATTTTTTAGGTTGTTTGATATTGCAGTAATCTGATATTTTTATGACAATATTAGTACTACTTTGATGGTTTTAATGAGCGATTCTTATCTGCACATGTGTCCTACGTGTGTCACCAGCTTTGTGTTCGCTATAATGGTTAACTATTTTTGTAACATATTGTAAACTGATTTTTGTGATTTTCGTAATTTTTGACAAACGTACACTGCAATAAATTTGCAAAATGTAACATGGTATAATATTATTTTCTTGAACCACTTTATCTTGTCTGACCATCGGTTGTCGGCACCGTCCCTATAACGTTAGAATGTCTAAGCCTGTCGTATAGGCCTACGTAACCACATGGGTTGGGCTATTTCATAGGGATGCCGGTTTACAAAATTGCGTAGGGAAAATCTTTTTACACCAGTAGTTAGCCATGTGTGTTGAACTTGGTATGCAAAATTTCATCCATTTAGTGCAAGAAAAACATTTTGAAATTGGAGGTTAAATGAAGGGGGGGGGGAATTCAATAGAAAACCGGCCATATCTCGGAAACGGTGAGAGATACGGCCAAGGTTACCATTAATCACTAACAGGAAGTGCTATACGCCTTGTCGGATGAGATGAAACTTGGATGACCTTGAAGGTCGTTGGCAACCATTACGGTCGACTATTCTATCGACAGCTGGGTTTTTTGTTCGTGCTATGCACTCAGAATTGGCAAGGATTGAGTCTTCAACTTGTTACACCTTGACCGTACTCGGAAGAAAGAAAGAAAGAAAGAAATATCACATTCGTCCGGTGCTGCAACTAGCGATTGACTTTACAGGGTGGGCCAAAAAGTAAGCTATTGCACTTTGTCCATATCTTCTCTAAATATTGATCAATTTTCGCAATTTTTCGCTACTGGACTTTTAAAAATTTGCTACTCAGCGGCATTCACATCACACTTATTATGTCACTACACTACCTTGTAAAATATAAATAGATCCAAAAACATACAATATCTACAGATGGACAGAAAGTCAAATGGTTTAAAGTATTTAACTTGAATGTCAAAATATGAGTTATAGTAAGTGTCAAAAACATTGGTGGATATGTTAAACATTTTTTGGAATAATTTTAACAGTTTTACTGTGCAGTAATTTTGATGTAAATTTATGCTGATTGATGGCTGCAATCTTGCTCAGTTAACTGCATCAGCATACAGAGCAATGTATTTCAATTGTGCAGCCCTACAAGCTGTGCACTATTTTTTGAAACATGAAAACTTACTTCGTAGCTACATCTAAACTTTTTTGACAACTATTATAAGTTATATTTAACATTTTTTCTTAAATACTTAAAAAATTTTCCACTCCATCTTATTATCATCTGTAGATATTGTACATTTTGGATAGTTATATTTCACAAGGTAGTGTAAAGACATAATATGTGTGGTGAGCATGTCACTGAGTAGCAAATTTCTTCCAAAGTTCACAGGTGAAAAAATTGTGAAAATTGGTCAATATTTAGCGAAGATATAGAAAAAGTACAATAGCTTACTTTTTTGGCCCACCCTGTAGTTCCTAAAACATTTAGGCTAGGAGGAGACAAACGGGAATTTTATACCTACAGTAATGCAATACACTTCGTTGTCAGTAGCAAAAATATAAACTAGACGTCCAGCTGTCGCTAGAGAGGGCCGACTATTTCTGAGATACGGAGATTAATAGGTTAAAACTTTGCTTTGAAAATTGCGGCCAAACCGCTGCACATGGAGACATGGTTACTATTGACAGCTTAATCACAGGAACTTGTCGTCGCCCTGACCGACGGCATTTTCGCCAACTACCTGAGGGCCGTAGCCAGGATGTGAAAAACGAGGAAGCAGTGCAGGGAGTCTGGGGGACATAGTCTCCCAGCGGGGTCCGCTGGGAGGTCTAGGAGAAAGCTTTCAAAATTCAATTAGCTTAAACTCTTGTTTTGTGCAGTTAAGAGAGTTGGAGGCCCCCCAAATACAAGTGTAAGGCCCCTATAATAGGAAGTCTGGGGGCAGAGCCCCAGCGGAATTTAGGGACTAGGCCTAAGTGAATTTTGAAAGCTTTTCAGCTTCTGAGGACGGGGGGCTTTGCCTAGCTGAAACTCGTTTTGTGATACAATTTTTGGAAGTGGTCTGAGAACGAGGAAGCAAGTGCCTCTTCGTGCCTCGATGTATCTACGGCCCTGTACCTACAACTTACCGTTCAGCCAAGATACCGCAAGAGCTGGCATATAGCAGAGTGCGTATAATGACTTTTCAAGGTCATCCAATGTCAATGATTTGTGTCATGTAAAAAGGCTTATACGACTAACTATTAGTGATTAATAGCAACCTTGTCTTTATTTTTTAATGTTTCTGACATACGACGCACCGTTTAGCTACAATAGCGTGTATATAGGTTTACTGATTAAGCTTATCCAAGATCAAGACGTGTCATCTGAAAGGCAATAACGACTTCCTATTAGTGGTCAATAGTAACCTAGGTCATATATCTCACCGTTTAGCCACAATACATATGTTACACACACAGACGGACGAACGAACGACAACTATACGGTCAGCCCAATAATTTAGGAACTATAATCTACTGTGTGGCTCTTACACACAGAGAATCATGCTAAACAAAAGCCATCAAATCAATAGTACAATTTGTTGAAAAATGTGATTTTATTTCCAGTTCAACAATAATAGGCCCTGTACGATATTCATATTGATTGATCATTCATTCATGATATCGATATGATATATCGAATCGATATTTCGGTGATTTGACCCATCACTACAGGTTTTTGCCGTTGCGGAACTTCCGGTTTGGAATGTTTGTTTACATTTTGATAAAGTTTGTGAATATGTGATATTTGTGTTTCGAGATATACAGAAAAAGTCGAAAAGCGGATGACTCACAGTTTTAGAATGTCCGATGCGGCGTGTTCGATGGACATATCGCGGCGCAACCCTCAGGATGATTACCAATTACTTCAGCGCGTGGGAAGCGGCACGTATGGCGACGTATTCAAGGTCTGATAACTTGTTAAATGTGGATTATTAGGACATTGTCGGTGACAATTACAGCGAAAGACTTTATCTTGAGTTAGGATTTAGGAATGAATGACGTTGCCAATTTTTAATTTTGTATTGCATCTTCATTTAACAGCTGAGTGATTCATATTATATAACTAGGAAAGTAAGTAGTAGAAACAATAAATTTGTCAAAAATTGACTTTAGGTTCGGATTTTATTTTTAATTTGACAGGTTTGTGTATTGTTGGTACTTTCAGGCTGCTGTTCGTTCAACTGACGAATTAGCTGCTATCAAAGTGATCAAACTTGAATCACGTATGTATGTGTGAATCTGTTTAATGAGTGAATGCGACACTAACATATATATTTTATCCATTTTCCTAAAACAGCATAATTTTCTGATAATTTTGATAGTAATATTGGCAACCAGCATTTTGTCAACACAAAGAAATTTATTTTTGAAATCGACAATCTACAAAAATGCTGTTGAAAACAAGCCGCCATGTTGACAGACTGATGACGTCACCAGTTGTACTTGTCATCAATGTAAAATACGCATAGAAACATAAGCACTATAAAATCACATTTTCTACCTATATACTGCTGCATGCAACACAGTATTTTTTGTCATTAGAAATATTAAAATTAATTGGTAAACACCGACTGAGCACAACCGGTGACGTCACTTCCCTCCACTTGCCAAGATAGGATTTTGAGCATAACATAACGTAAAGTTATTTTTTTGTTTTATTCAGACATTAATTTCATACATATTTATAAAGCTTGAAAATCAACATATCATAGATGCAAGGTGAAATGTCTAATTGAGGTCTACATAAATTTCACAAGTGAGGTCCATCGCCATGGACCTTTAAACCCTACTCTCTCACTCACTCAGGTTATGTTTTCTTGCGTTGTTGTTATGCAGATTATGACTGATTATTTTTTTGCTATTTTGGTGTTTTTCTTTAATAAACTATTGTTACCTGACATTCTTGCTGTGATTATTTGTTTTTTTTTGCAGGTGATGACTTTACGGTAATCCAGCAGGAGATATTAATGTTGAGAGACTGCCGACATGAAAATATTGTTGCATACTTGGGCAGTTATCTTAGGTATGTGTTTTGCTTCAGTTGTCAGAAAGTTCATTGATTCATTCATTATTTATATACGTTTTCTGTTGTACTAAAGAACCTGTACGACAAAAGTGTTTTGTTTGGATTGTGAAAAATGTTTACTTTAAGGCTAGTGTGATTTGTTTTAAACTGTCAAGAAAATGATGATTTTAACTGTATTATAAGACTTAGTCAGTATGAAAGTTCTTATGACTGTTTTCAATAATGTAGGCCCTATAACTATCTATTGTGAGTGTTAAGAATTCCTATGATATATGCTTGAAATACTTAAAAACATGTATTTTTCTCCATAGCTTTGTTATTGCTGCATGGTTGTTTACAAGTGTTGACTTTATATGCCACATTAGTGTTCCTTCTGTGCTTAGAAGATTTTTCTCGTGATTTTTTCTGTTCTCTTTCTGTTCCATTATAATGTGTATGTGTATTGCCTGGAAAATCCATCACTGAAATGATTTATACTCTGTCGGGTGGAATGCTAAACCCTACTCACTCACTCTGCTTTGTACAGAGGACTTGCAGCATTTGCATTCATTGCTGTAATGTTACCACAAATGGAAAAGTAGGCCTGCTTGTATTAAGCGTGTGCTTTGTAATAGATATTGTTTATGTTTAATTGTTTATTTCATGCTCACTTATGGCACCGTGTTGTGGGCTGTGTTCCATTAAAATAGCGTATTATCTGACGGATAGTGCTGTGCTGCAGGAATGATAAGCTGTGGATTTGTATGGAGTATTGTGGTGGTGGGTCGATGCAAGATATTTATCACAGTATGTACTAGTCTTTATTATCTTTCACTAAATCGTTGGATGTGTTGACACTTATTATTTCACTTTACATCTGTTTTTACAGGCGGAAGCAGCTACTGCTTTCAGTGCGTCTTAGCCATCGCAATTCTGTCTGTCCGTCTGTCTGTTCATCTCTCTGTCACACAGGTGGATCAGTCAAAAACGGTGCAAGCTAGGATCATCAAATCTTCACCGTCTGCTGCCAGGATGACTCTAGTTTCAGGAACCGTAAAGCTTTTCCATAAATTTGAAGGGGGTCACCACGAACAAGGGTGTTAAATAAGAGGGGGGTGGGCAAAATTTGTGATTTTTGGCCAATAAGTTGCTGTATCTCAGTAACCATGCAAGATAGGGTCTAGGTTACTATTAATCACTAATAGGAAGTTATACACTGGCTCTCAATTGACGCTGAATTCAGTGACCTTGAATGACCTTGAAGGCCAAAATAGGGGGTTTTATGGATTTTTTTGGCAATTTTGGGCTGCGACACAAGTCTATATCATTCACAAGCTGGCGCCATGGAACTGTCGTTATGCGATCCAGATAGAGAATTTGGTATTTGTATATTAACTTAGCGTGAACACCCCAATTTTCAGCTAAACTACTGAACCGGAACTGCTATAGGCTTTCGGGCATCTGGTGAGCATTAGCTCAAATTTTTTGTTGCATTCGACATTATACCGGTATATCTAGTAATTTGCTGTAGCATTGTCAAAAGAATTAAGATAGCTTTTCGATGTTTGTTTGTGAAACTACTGTTACTGATTTGCTGTTTAGATCTTTGCTGAATGCTTTGGCCAGTGCCCTTTAAGGTCACATTTCATCGTGGACCATATTGTCGGTCCCAGGTTTATCAGTGCTTTGAAAAGCACACACAGGATCAGTGTTCTGTTGCTTTTTGGTTGATTCTCATATGGCAGTATGATTTAGAGTGGCGTTGTTGTAATGCCATTATGTGCACTGTTACAAACATTAGTGCTTAACGTAAGAATTGAGACTTTTGTTATAATTATGGTGTTACTTGTATGGGTTTATTACTGCAGCATTCTTGCATCTACACCGTGGTCCATAAAAGATGTGCCACTTTCATTTTTTTGAATAGCTTCGTGAAACAATGGCCGATTTTAATAATTTTTGGCATTCGACATCGTTAAAGAACTTGACGCAAATGACTGTCTAGGTTTGGCGGTTTTTGGCCACCTTATTTTGATACTGTCACTACACTACCTTGTGAAATGCATCAGTCGTAGTTCGGCCATTTACAACAATGAATTCATACTGGATAGTGCATGGCATTGGCTCAGAAATGATTAACTGAAAAGCAACAAACATGATTGACAACTATTGTGTCTTGAAAAGTTGCATGTGTCACATCAGATTTTCTTTATTACAGCATGTGCTCAAAATGTCCTCCTCCAGTGCGAATGCAAGTGGCAAACGTTGACACCACTTGCAGACAGCAGGCTCAGCAACCTGCATTTCACAAGGTAGTGCAGTGACAGTATTATAGTGAGGTGGCCAAAAGTACAGTCATTCGCATCAAGTTTGTTTTTGATGTCACACGCCAAAAATTATTATGATCAGCCAATAAGTATCACGTTCTTTATGGAGCATAGTGTAGAAAGCTAGAAATCTTATAATCGAGTTGTTCTATGCCATCCTGTTTGTTGCCATAATTTCACGTGCATGTTGCAAAAATATTTCGAAACATTTTTAGCATGTTTAGAGACGTGACAGATTTTGGTTACGTGTAAAGTGAAAAAGTTGCAAAAATGTTTTTCTTTCTAACTGTGGCTTAGAAGGTAATTTTGTGTATGTTCGTAGTAACGGGCCCACTGAAGGAGAATCAGATAGCATTTGTGCTGCGTGAGACATTGCATGGGCTGCAGTATTTGCACGGCCGTAGTATGATGCACAGAGATATTAAGGTCTGAGAGATTTGTTATAGACTTAGAAGAAAATGTATTACATTATCAGAAGATGTACTGGTAGTCAATATTAAAGCTCACATGACTTTCAACTGATATTGAAATATATTGCAGTTGCTATTCTGTTATGTTATTCTGATTTATGGCTGTTTAGATTAGTAACAGTGAGCACGGTTTAATTAATTCCTTTAGCGTTAATCCTAACAGTTCTTTGTAAGTATTTTCAGTGTTAAATATCTAGTGTTGTTGTTGGTTGACTTTATTTTGCAGGCTGATTTGTCTAGAGCCAGTTTATTTTTTTGTTCTTTAGTGTATAAGGGATGTTAGCTCCAGAAAGAATAGATTGTTATAGAACTTTTTCTTGAACCTTTGATCATTAAATGTTTGTACTGCTCAGCTGCAAAGGGATGAATATGACGTAGTATGAACCTATTTAATAGCATGCAGTGTCTGCTGCCTGGACATCTTTTCTACGGTCAGGGAAAGTCAGAGAAAAATTAGAGGACCAAGGAAAGTCGGGGAATTTAAAAATACCAGGGTGTAAGATTTAACAAAGATGCAGAAAAAATTTTGAACTGTTCCTGCCGCTTCGCTCACAGATTATTTATACCTCCAGTCCTCCACTTTTAAATTTGTTTCACCATTCTTGTTTCTAGTGAGATGAAAATAAAAGTTCACTTTTTCAAGCAGCATTAATGCTTATTAAACTGACGAGTTTGCTGCAGTAGCTAATGTTTGGTTTCTCATTTTGTGTTTCGATTTGTTTTTGTACATAATTTTAGGGTGCTAACATATTGCTGACTGATGATGGAAGAGTCAAACTTGGTAATTAAGCTGTTTTGTTTTCATTTCTTGTGGCATTCAATATGACAGCATAGATGTTCTGTGACAGTAGTTTTTGCCATGTTGTGATACTAGTGAATTGTTATGCCATTATCCTTTAT
>Ga0209671_1008629_pt1 | contig 10659 bp, 8 predicted proteins | sample WorMetHERISLAND2_2_FD_187401 | JGI IMG/M metagenome (GOLD analysis project Ga0209671, IMG submission 187401) | Marine gutless worms symbiont microbial communities from Max Planck institute for Marine Microbiology, Germany - Olavius geniculatus... | ecosystem: Host-associated > Annelida >...
CCTCTAAGTTTGGCCGATTTCAGCGAAGTCCGCCCGTAACTCGTTTGTGTAATCCTGCTAACAAACTAACAGATAAACGCCGGGTTTGACGTAACCGCCTTAGCGCAGATAACTGAAATAAACGCAGAATGGACACGGAATTGGCGACAAGTGCTAACAATTAGACTGAACAAACAGGCCACTTGGGGGTTTTATAAGTGTTTACAGTTCATGGCGCAGTGCGTTGTTTGTTGGTGTATAGTTCCACCGAAAATCATAGACAACCAGCTGAAGACGGACGGTGTTGAAGGAAACGAAGCCGGCATTTCATGCAAGGCCACCGGAAAGCCGAGCCCGACCTACGAGTTCTACAAAGTGAGTACAAAAGAGTTAAAGGTCAATGGGTGTATATAGAGCTCTTTATGATATTAATTCATCTCAGAGCTACAGTTTGCCACAGTGTTAATACCTATCACCCAACACAGGTGAATGCACACTTCCTTATTCCCACCCTGAGAGGCCGATACTCGATTTACTTATCCAGGAGGGATGGAAGGCTGAGTTGACTTTGGTACGTGGTTTTATATACCGTGAAGTTCACAGATTGTCGTCCATGCAGCTGGTAACCACTTGATAGCAATCTGACTAGAAGTCGAACTCGCGACCTGTTGATCCTAAGTCGAGCGTCCTAACCGTTAGGCCACCAAGCAGCATTTTTCTTCTTGAGATGTACAGCTAATACTTGGGAGTACTTAGATGCAATCCAGCGCGTGTGAATCATCAGTTATATTTGACACCAACGACGCAGTGCGAATGAAGTTTATGTTTTTACGCTTGCTTATGGTTTATGCTAATGATCAGTAGTGAACTATAGCTGTGCATGTAACGGGGAAAACTAAATACGAAAGCTGGACAATGTCAAGGCCAATCATTTGTCCTAAAAAGATAAGTTGTGAAGGATGTGTCTAATTGGGTCTTAATAAGTTTTCTGGCACCAGGCGATAATTAGCTTGAAGATGCGTGTTTTTTGTCAGGACGGGAGCCCAGTGCCTTTGGAGTCCAGCGACTCGGTGCGAGTGGATGCTGAGAACGGACGCGTTGTTTTCCAGCCTCTGCATGAGACGAACCGAGGCAATTACTCATGCAAGGCGTCCAACGACGTCGGACACGCGACTGCTTATGGAGAAGTCAAAGTGCGAGGTTCGTCCTGTAAAATTTCCTCCGAAATACTTCATATCTCCGGAACTGTTACAATTTTTTTCACCAAATTGATGCTGTTTACACAGAAGAACTCGAAGCACACATCCAGAATGTTGCATTACACTAATTTTCTTGATTTAAACATAATATCACTTTCGGTGCAAAAATGCATTTTTAAGTAAACGAGTAATTAGTTTCTGGCCTAAAACATTTACACGGACATATAATTACTATTTGCATGCTAATAAACTTCAAACTATGACGTAATTTTTTACACCTCGCGCGCTACGTTCCTAACGTAGCGAAGAGAAGAATATAAGATCAGTGTAATATTGAGGACCGACCGACCGACGACCGACCTCTGTTCCTGGAAGAGCCTTCCTGGAAGAACTTCAAACGGCCATATGTCCATAATGGTGCTAGATAGACGCATGGTCACTATGGACCACCCATAGAAAGTCGAGCTCCGGGAGTCGAATGATCACGTGACCGATGACGTCATTTGCGGTGTGAAAAGAAAGGAACTAAAAAGCAGTCAAAAGAATATAGTGGAAAATAATGCGCGTGAGGAGTACATTAGATTGGTCACAATCTAAAATATTTCTGTTAATATTATTGCTAGTTGTCATGTCATGTCACAACGCCGTCGTCGCGTCGTATATGAGTAGCTAGCTGATGACCAGCGCCGTCTGTCTCGTGTAGCGTTCAACAAGCTGACCCCGACAGGCCAGTCCACGCCACGATGTTTTCCAGCCAGCACACTCTCGGTTTTCCACGTCCTCTGACTTACTCGATGAGACATGTCATCACACTGCTTTCAATGTTGTCATGCCCAAAGTAGCAAAGTTTACGGTTTTTAGTGTGATATAAACTGTGATCGAGCAGTTCGCTTTCTACACCAGCCGTAGCGAAGACTTGTTCTGTGATCATGAGCTAAGTTCATGGAATTCTCAATATTTTCCTGTTGCATTTATTCTTGAAAGCCTGGATGTATCTTTTTTGTTACTTTAAATTCTATGATTCAGAGCCGTGTGGCTCGACTGGCCAAACCAATGCTTCTATCAGTCGCAACTTTGTGGTGATGCCCCTCGATTTGTTTTTCCATATTTTTTTGGTCAACTTTCATACCATGGCCACACCTTATTATTGTCACTCAAACTTTAAAATTTAAATCTCTCTATCTCTTGAACTGTAACAATTGTTTTAGTAAAATTTGCAGCATATGTTGCGTCGTGTGAATACTCGTTTATAAAGTGCGAAATTTTGGCTTAATTGCGTCCTGCCAATTAGAGCAGGCGGAAGGGCCCCCCGTACCCTCCGTTATAGGGGCCTCAGTTGTATTTGGGGGCCTCCAACTTTCTGGCGCCGGCACTGCTGCCAATTGCCGACATACAGAAGTTTTTCTGGGTGTTGGTTTTATGTTAGTGCACCCTGTAGTTTTTCGTTGCTTACGACTGCTTTGACTGACTGCGTTGTACAGTGAAGCCGTCTATTAGCGGAATGAGCAACGTGACGCAGAGAGAAGGCAGCCGGCTCGTCATTAGCTGTACTTCACGCGGTATTCCCATGCCGAGACTGACTTTTCGCAAGGACGACCAAGAGCCTTACACACGCGGAGATAATGTGAGTGATCCAGTTTTTATATCCAAAAATCAGTGCCTTCAGGTCTAAACTCCATTACTTCACATGGAGTCCAAACTGCACTACTTTGTTTTGTTGTGGATCGTTGAACAACATATCGACATGTCAAGATGTGGTGGATATGTCGCGGGTTTTCAATTTGACATGAATTGTCATACAACTGTGTTTGTACAACGTGTTGTACAACATATCCACAAACCACGACAAATTGAAACAAGTCGGGTTTGGACCCTGTCTGACTAGTCTACTGCCCAGTGCAATTAGATGTGGCCAGGCTTAGTTGACCTTTTACTGGTTTAAAAATAATAACATAGAAAAAGCACTTGGAGAGCGCCGGTACCTCCGCCAAGGCAAAGCTATTCGCCAGGTGGCTTCACCATCTTCGCTTTGTTAGCGGTTCCATTATGCCCCCTTTAACGCAGTGGTAACGAAAATTTCAAAGTGATCCAGAATCCAGGATTCCTGCCGGATCATGCCCAAAATTAAATCACTGGTAGTTTATGCCATGCCTGACATATCCTCAAAATTTTAGAAAGCTTCGTCCATAACTTTTTGAGTTATCTTGCTAACACACAGACAAACAGACAAACAAACAAAAACCGGCAAAAACATAACCTCCTTGGCGGAGGTAAAGATCAAGTAAACAACGACGACGACGGCAATGGTGATGATGATGTTATGCGCTGCAGGCTGACGGCGTTTCTCTGGCGTACATGGGACGTACAACACAGTTGACAATCAGATCGCTAGCGCCGAGACACGCGGGCACCTACACGTGCACATCCGTCAATCGTGTAGGTCGTGATGAACAGAGCAGTACTGTCGTCGTCCAGTGTACGTCGTCTTTCGTCTAAAGTCTTACTTATTTACACATTTTACTGTTCACAGCAGCAGTCTGTACACCGTCATATCATATCATATCATTTGTTATGGTACCTTTTATCCGTAACCCGGGGACGCCATCAGAACATACCATCAACGTTTGTCCGTGTTTTTGTCAAGTGCTGAACGATGTGATGATACTTTTAATGGCGTTTGTTGCAATTCGGCCAGAGGGTTTGTCAGTGAAAAAAATATTTAAAATCCGTCAATATTTGGTTTACTTGCTTTACTTTTCTTATGCCTTGTTCCAGCGCAATATCCGGTCGATGGCTTCTTCAGTAAACTGCGTGACAGAAGGGCACCTGTGCAGCAGGTGTTCAACTGTCTGTGGTTGCTGTCCACAGTGGCTGCAGGTTGGCTCCTTTTTCTGTCCCCACGTGTGTAAGGTGTGTGCCGTTCTGCAGTGGCACTTTTGAGTCGGTTTATGAAGACCCACTCGTCCCAAAGTAGTGCCGGGTTCTTGAGTCCTGGTAGCCGTGATGAAGGGTCATTACTGAGATAAGCATTGTCGACTACAGAGTGTTGCCAATGACATATCTATTCCTCATATCACATCATTTGACATATCTATACTTTCGCCTGTAGTCCTGTCCATATTAGGACCTCTATTTGATACATTCATCATGGGTCATTGGACCCCCACGAGTGTACCTGCCAAATGAACAGTTCGAACAGGGTGCACGAACGTGGCAGACGACAGACAGAGAGACAGACAGACAGAGACGCTACGGAGAAATGTGTAGGAATAGTTGGAAATGCTTGCGCCGCTAGAGCGATTCCGCCCTGTAGAAATGTCTTTCACGCATGTGTTGGTGATGTCCAGTTTCTCCGCGGTTCGCCGCCGATCACAGCAGCGTCGAGTACGCGTGGGCCGGCAGTAAGCGCAACATCACGTGCCGTCCCAGCGGAGTGCCAACGCCCAGGATCGACTGGCTCATCAACAACATCGTGCTTCGCAACAACGCAACGTACCAAGTCCAGCAGCTCGGTGCTACCAGTCACCTCAAGGTCTCTCAAATACACGCTCAAAACAGCGGCGTCGTGCATTTGAAAAGTGGGGAGGGGGTAGAAATATGCAGCTTTCTGATGCACATTTCCAACAGAATAGATCATGGCTGCTGACTGCTGAGCATTTCAACATTGCCTCTAAATTTTTCGAAAATGGAAGATTTCTAGTCTCACATGTTGTGTTTTGGAAGAAAATTTTCCGACAATAAGAAAACTTTCTGACATGGTAGAATTTAGGGAGAGAGAGAGCAATTGCTTGCCTGCCTCCCCCGTCCCGACAGTCGTGACACCACTGTGTTGAAACAGTAACTACTAGTAAACTCTAAGAATAGATTAAATTACCTTTGTCTGCGCCGAGACCTGTTCTCCATTATTTCGGGGGATGCGCTGAAAGTGAAGGACCAGAAACTGGAGGACCGGAATATGGAGGAATCACTACCGTAGTATGACATCGATCCTGACCGACTGACGGACGCCTTATCTATAGCCAGGCTTGCCGTGGATATGGATATCCATGAATATATCCATGTGTGGATATCAAACTTAAGCCATTCTGTAAATATGTCCATGGATTTTATGCCGGCACACCTGGTAATTAAACTGAATACTTATATGCTTTGTCTGTCTATAAAATTTTCTTGTCTGTCGCTTTTATTATTTATTTTTTCATTTACTTATGTTATTGAGTCAAATGAATAATGAGTGACATCAGCACGTATTTATTTAGCTTAGTTAACCTAAATTAATTTATTAGCACTATAGCAGCAACAGGTTTTAATCTTCGATGTTTTAATATTCTTGGCTAGGCAACGAAAGGTCTATCTATTTGTGAGCTTATTTTTAATTTTTTTATCAAATGGTAACAAAACTACAAACGTTTTTTGCTTACTAACATATATAATGCTAGTAGGAAGTACAAACCAAGTGTCTTACAAAGGCGTCCATTCCACCCTATACTAGAGGCATACATGAATGCAACCTACATCTTGGAAGACAAGTATCGCAGCTGTCGCTAGGGTGGGCCGACCGTATCGCCTATATTCGAAGGCCAGCATTCGAAATCCAGTCGCAGAAAGAAAGCGATTTCCCAAAGTGCCTACAGTTCCATACACACTATAGTGACGCTGCTGTATCAAATGCTGAAATCAACACTAGGATATACGATACGGTAATTCGACGCACGTGGGTGACGTCTGCAGACAGCAACGTTGCATTCAAAATTGCGGCCAAACCGCTGCCGATAGCAACATGGTTACTTTTGACAGTCATCGCCCTATCCAACCGTACTATCGCCGACCCCTACGAGGCTCGACGTACCGTTTAGCCACAATGCATGCGTTACGGACAGACAAACGACAGACATATCATACCCAACGCTCAACCTAACGGTTGGGCAAAAACAGGGGCAATTAAATTATGTAGCTTTTCACGAAAGTTGGAATACTTAAATAAGATCATATTTCACGGCAAATATGTGTGTATTTTTTACCAATTTCAAGTGGGAAATGTCAGCGTCATGTTTTTTGGGGGGAGAGGGAGGAGGTTAGGGCGGGGGTAATGAACGCTCTTGCATCACTGTATCTTGCGAAAATTTGGGGGCTACATGTACGCTGAATAGGCATCTGTGGATATGGATATGGATATGGATGGGAAATTTCATATCCACGGCAAGCCTGGCTATAGCTAAGACAGCGCTTCTGCATAACAAGTTATGCTGACACCCTATCAAAATGGAGGACCCTGTAGGCTTACTGATGATAATAAGTCAGCTTACGTACGAACTTCACAGTATAGCACAACATGTAGGCCTCAGTTTTACATCTGTACAACTAACGAACTGTTTTAACCACGTGTCATTCGTATTTTAGTCCATCTGACATTATACAAACATTTGTGATAGGCTTAGTTATATGCAATATATACATTGATAATGATTCACTCAGTGCATTTCTTTGACTCCATAAGAATTAATAAACTGCTTTGATATGGTTTAATGGTTTAATTTAGCATGTGCGTTTTCTGCCTGAGAAACAATTAGAAAATTTTCCACCTCTTGAAATTAGGTCTTCCATTTTCCAGTCTTCTATTTCTTATTTTCGGTAGGTTAGTAATAATTGTTGATTATTTTTTGGTCTTCCATTTTCCCGTCTTCCATTTTCAGTCAACCCATTTCGGGTCTGCCTGAAGAGCAAAATTTACGTAGTTCGCCAAATGACGTTCAGGACAATTAGCGAATTCGAAATATTGCGAAAAGCGAAGTACAGCGACTGTCAATAGCAACAACGCCAAAATGCGTGCAAAATGAAACCAGTCTAAAGCATGAATATCTAAAATATGGATTAAAGCGTTAAAAGATAATCAGTGATCGTGAAAATCTGATGAACAGTCCTATAATCCATGCAACAGTAGTGAGTTCGGAACTGCATACAAGACTCATGTCTCTGTTTAGTACACATAGTGTATAATGTTAATGGGCTGTTGACTTGTCGTCGTGCAGGTCGAAGTGAGGGACATTGATCAGACGTGGATCTATCAAAAGTTCACTTGCCGAGCTCGCAACAACTTGGGCACTCAGTCGCATTCGATCGTTCTCAAACGCGCCTGTAAGCAAGCACCTGCACTACAAGCATCTGTGTTATTCTGCTCTGCGCTTTAGTTATGTAGGCCTATTGAGTAATTGCAAAACCAAAGTAAATGTTAAAATGAATAAGTACATTTTTACAACACAAACTAGAAGTCGTTGACTGTCTGTTTTCCATTGTGTTTGAGTGATTATGTTTTGAAAATCTTCAATCCTTAATACATGTAAATATTACAAAGAATCCAAGAATAAACAAACATGAAAAAGTACACACATGTACGTAACACTAAATTTAACTTTGTTTTGCCTATAAGACGCATATAGTAATAATTCAAATGTAAGGTATCGTAGGTTTCTTTAGTTCAAACTTTTTGAACGAATCAAACAATTTCTCTTCTTTTTTCAGTCATTATACACTATATGGATATGGTTACAATCTATGACTACTTTCAGGCTTTACAGCAACTCACTGAACTGACTGGCTTCACCTAGGATGTGGTGTAACTTTTTGTGATCGCATTTTAAACGTCTGAGGGTTGTTTGTTTGTTTGATGTGACGTGTAGCCGTGCCGGGAACTCCGCGCGAGTTGAACGTGACTCAGCGCTTGCCTACCATGTTGATTATGAACGCCGTGAAACCGGCTGAAGACGGGGGGATGCCGGTCATTGGATACCGCGTTCAGTACGACAAGGACAACAAAACCCTGTACGACTTCGACACTTCCAAAGGTTGGTATTGGCGCAAGTCAGCGCTGTATAAAAAGGTTAAAATGGTGTCTATAGATGGCTCTTTATGTGAAGCACATCGCAGAGCTACGGTGCGTCACCCGTCGTACACGGCACAGTTGAACGCACGCACCTTGACCTCAGCCAGACAGCTGAGTACTCGATTTACCTGCTCCAGAAGGATGGAAGGCTGAGCTGATCTTGGTGTTGGCTATATATAGCGAGATGGTAAAGTTAGTAAATAAAGGCAAGCAAGTAAGTAAAATATTACACCCATCACATGCGACTGTGCAACATACGGTGCAATATATGGTGCTTGCGGTATAGTCAGTTATACGTGCTAGTTAATGATGAGATTATGAGATTGTGTTACGTTGTTGAAATTTATTGATTTGAAATGGCCGTTCGGTTTAGCTAACTGGTTAACTCATTGGTCCCGATCAACGAGTTTGCTGTACGTTTTGACATTTGAATGGTTGACATTCGGCAGATGGGTAAACCATCTCCATAACTGCGTAACCAGCCGTCCAGGTCAACTCAGCCTGGTTATCCTTCCGTGGGCAGGCGCAAAGAGTACCAGCAAAAGCTGGGACGTAAGTGAGCACACCGCGCGATGCATCACTTCTCTATCCATGGTCTTGCAGTGTAAACTGGTGTTTGGCTGAGGGCTGAGAAAACGGAGATCGGCGCCGCTTTATAGGCTTTATTTCTCGCGAAAGACTTTACGTTTGTCATAAGTTCATAACGTCGTAGCATGCGGTAGACTAAGATGTTTTGCTGTAATTGGTTCTCGAAGTCTTGTCAATCAGTCTACGTGATATCGTGTCGTTTGCTGTTGATCGGGTCGACAGATGGTCGCATTCGCGTTGAGAACCTGAAGCCGGACACGAACTACACGCTGTCAGTGAGAGCCAAGAACGAGGTCGGGGTTGGACAACCGATTCATCTGACTGTTGCTACTGCAAAGATAAGTGCGTGCCCTCACTGGTTTGCTTGTGTTAATTCATCGGCGCTGCGGTTACGAAAGGTGTGCGGGCAAGAACTAGAAGTTGCAATTTTCCGACAGACAGCAACAAATTTCCAACAAAGGAGAGGGTGCTTAAAGATTCAATTTTGCTTTCGAAGTCTCCCAAAATGGGACTTTTACAGCGTCAAATTTGGTACTTTTGGACGAAAAGTTTTCTACAAGTCAAAATTTAGGGCCCATAACCCCATTCCCGTCTCTGCAAAGACGCCGCTGACTGTTTTTTAACGTTCTCACTTGCATATGCACCTAACTAGTAGCACCATTTAGGGACGTGGAACATGCAAATACTGGGTTACTCTACGGCCGGCTTAACAGGCCGCATTACGAGTCGTGCCTGTCCATCTTCTGTACGTCCCGTGCGGGAGCCTCTTGCACGTAACTTGTAAGCAAAAAAGCGTCGAAAAGCAGAAAATTTTGTGAACGTTCGCCCAGTAACTGATGTGCCAATTTTCAGTTCAGAAAATCAAAGGTTATCGATAGAGTTGCTCACCTTTAGGCAGACGGCCGCACGATAGGTTGTCATCGGGCCGACATTTTTTTGCTGCAATGTTGGTTGGTAATTTGATTTATTCATTTCGTCAAGGCGTTGAAAGAAACCGAATTTGTCTGGCAATAACTGTCTTGATGCATACGGTAGGCCATTGCTGTATGTTTAGGCAAACCTCACCCTATCATTATCTCGTCGTCGGCGAACGGACGTTCAGCGTATTACTACAATTTGGTCTGGGAGAATCCAGAAACTGGCGGAGAGAAAATTGGAGAGTATGTGTTCAAACTGCGAGAAGTAAGTGTTTTTATATGTACACCCAGTCTCACTGAACAGAACTCAAGCATGGTAAATCTCACCTGCAGATAAAAAACTGAATAGGCCTAGATATAATATAGGCCTGCATATTATGCTGAGGCTATAAACACAAATGCTTAATAATTGAATACATTGCACACATGGAACTTCGAACGAGATACATGTAGATTTATGTTATTTCATTCGATTTTATTGTACCTGAGAGAACCGCGTTTGCTCTGCGCTGTTGATTTGACTTTTGCATGGCTTGCTATCACGTAGTTTTCACTAAGATTAGTGACTGTCTGCAGATAGGTAAGCCATCTCAGAATATAACCAACCACGTAAGTCAACTAAGTTTTTTTTATCCCTCTGAGTATAATTCGAGTTGGCTTACCAGCGTGCCTAGCGGTCGCGTTTATCTGTGTCCCCGGCGGGCTGCTATCAAGTAGTTATTATGACACGTGATGCTCCGTAGCTCTGAGATGAGTTACCGTTGAGAGTTATAGACAACCTTTAACTTTTTACTCCTCACGCGCTACATTCCTAACGGTCCAACGGTCATATCTCCATAACGGTGCTAGATAGACGCATGGTCACTATGGACCACCCATAGGAAGTCGACCCCCCCGGAGTCGAATGGTCACGTGACCGATGACGTCACGTGACCCCAAAAGGTCAAACTCGTGACCCCATTATCTTTGAGGCGCCATATCTCCATAACGGTGCTAGATAGATGCATGGTCACTATGGATCACCCGTAGAAAGTCGAGCCCCGGGAGTCGAATGGTCACGTGGCCGATGATGTCATTTGCGGTGTGAAAAGAAAGG
>Ga0209671_1008633_pt1 | contig 10657 bp, 8 predicted proteins | sample WorMetHERISLAND2_2_FD_187401 | JGI IMG/M metagenome (GOLD analysis project Ga0209671, IMG submission 187401) | Marine gutless worms symbiont microbial communities from Max Planck institute for Marine Microbiology, Germany - Olavius geniculatus... | ecosystem: Host-associated > Annelida >...
TGCAGTTTTTGTGATAACTTTTTTATAAATTTTTGTATTTAGAAGACATTTTGGTTTAGTGCATTTTGATGAGTCACATAAGAGTGACAAAATGTGACTCTGAGAGAGATTGGAGGAGGACATGTTGAGTATACTCATTACTAGACCTGCAGTCTGTGTTTGAGGGAGACTTCAGGCTATCAGAATAGCTCACTGACATGTGTATTGAGTTGTATTGTATTGTATCATACTGTAGGAGACTGGTGAGCTGGAGTCGAGCTACGAGGAGAGATGGGAGGACATGCTGAGTATACTGGACCTGCAGTCTGTGCTGGAGGGAAACTCAGAGCCGGAGCTTGACACTGATTCCTGGCACTGGGAGCACAGTGCTACGTCATCATCGTCATCGTCAGCGTCAGCAGCAGCATCATCACAGGCTCTGATGCACAATGTCTCAATGACGCAGCCCATTGCTTCGTCATCGGCTGCCATTCTGTCTTCGAACTCTGGTAAAAAGTTGCTGTCATTTACATCATTTTGTTATTTACTTTTTACACAGAATCTGAGATGATCGAATGAGTAACAGTTGGAAGAGTAACACTCAAAAATAGATTGTGTGCATTTATCCAAGATCGGAACACATTGGCAGGAAATTAATTTTGATTGCTATTTTTTATAGAAAATTTCATATAAAATGTGGTGTTTTGGTATACGTTAGCGGTCATTGTGTTGGTCTTGATCACTGAAGTTGCTGTATATCAGATCAGGTTGGACATCTTGTTATATAGTCAGCTACGCAGTTAACTCAGCTTTTCATCCATGCAGGGTAGGCAGGTTGAGGCTGCGGTTAAGATGGGGCATGTTCATCTGTGTTAGGTGACAGGTATCACTGTGTGATCCCATATGGTGGATGACGTTCACAGCTTTGAGATGCATTTCCGTGAAAAGCTGGATACACACTTTTAAACTGTTTTCTAATATGTTTGCTGCTATTGTGTTGCGTACAGGTGCAGCCACTGCAGCGGCAATGCCTCTGTATGACGTTTATCCCACCGGTGCAGCACTGAGCTGCGAGTCATCATTCTTTCACTCGGTCGACTTCCAGCCTTTAGACTTTGAGATGCTGGCAGCTTATAATCCTGCTAACATCAGTAGCTATAACTGTGATACGTTAGCATCAGCATTTGGCTGTGATGAATGCAACATCAGCAGCAGTAGGGTGGATGCTGCAGCCAATAACTTTGTGTATAACTCATCAGCAGCGGTGGCCAAGGCAGAGCCCGGTGATACAACATTATCAACAACGGTAGAGCATTACAGCTCAGCATCAGCTGCATTGAATGGAGAAGTGACCGATGATAACGATGACGATGTTGATGATGATGATGTAGTTGCCACCGTGAACTCGGCTACCTGTCGCTACTCTGATCTTACCAGCCCGAGCCCTACTGGCCGCCGTGCTGATCTGACGGTACTAACAACCACAAGCCTGACTGACACCAATGCCTTGTTTCAACAGCTGCTCAGTTCCAATGCTATGCTTGATGAACTGGACTCTGACAACAGCACTTTCCTGCAGAACTGTAAGTTGATTCCAGGGCATATATTGTTGTCACTGCTTTTGTTTCGGAGATACGTAGCCAATGTAATATTAATGACACTCGGAAATCTGTAAAGTTACCTGGTAGCAGATATATTGCATTGATATTTGTTGTCATTTACTAACTGTCTGTTTGGCAAACTGGTTGGTTGTGTCTTGTATGCAATTGCATATTTTGGAAATCCTCACATACCAATTTTCTTGCAAATAATGGCAATTTTAAACTTGCAGTTTGTGGATTTTTTGCATTTTTGCGATGCCAGTGTCAGTTTAATATCTGTATAATCCAGCTAACTTTGTTGTTGTTTATGCCATGCACGTGCTGTCAGCTGCTGTATGCATTTAGCGCATATTTTGACAAATTCTGCATATCTTTCCACATTTTTTGCTTTTGAATGAAGCACATATTTCAACAGAAATCCTGCTATAAATTGGGCAGCACGTTATTGTCTTTGTAGTTGTTTTATCTGCGTCAGATGCACTTGAGCGGTAGGGATAGTTGGTAACTTTGGTAAGCCAGTATACCTTGTGATACATGGATTTTGTGCAGCCATCTTAATACACTGCATTAGGGGTCTTGCTCATTCGTCTGTCTATCCATTTGTCTGTCTCTCTGTTCTGTATGGGCCCTTAACACGAAAGCAAAGACACAGAAAAAGCAAAATTGGTATGAACGTAACAGTTGTGCCAATTTTCAGCTTAAAAGTTCAATGATCAAGATCGCCGAACATTATAAACCCTCAGAAAATGATGTATATTCATTGTAAGCACTGTGGTTTGAGCTAGTTAGATAGATCGTGTGATGTGATTTGCTTCACTTTCTGTCGATCAGATACTCTGGGTGCTGGCTGTGACAGCTGGTCGTCTGGTGACTCGGCAGTCTCGTCAATGCATTCACCAACACTTGAGGTTTTACTTCACTCATGATTACACTTCTGTTTAGTTTCTGTTTCTTCTGCATATATTATGTTATTCTCGTTTGGTTATTTTTACGCGCAACAGCAGCTACTGCTGTAGCGCATCTTAGCCATCGCAGTTTTGTCCGTCTGTCCGTCTGTCTATCTGTCCATCACACGGGTGGATCAGTCAAAAATGGTGCAAGCTAGAATTACAAAATTTTTACTGTTGGCTGCCTGGAAGACTCTAGTTTCAGGAACCGTAAAGGTTGTCTATAAATTCAATGGGGGTTACCCTGAACAAAAGCACTAAATGAGAGGGGGGTAAGGACAATCTGCAATCTGGTGAATGATTATGTTTTACTGGGCCTTCAGTGAAACTAGCCAAAAGCTGTACGGATGAGATCTATGGATGAAGTCTACGCATCACTAGCATACGACGGTGCACCGCTGTTGCGTGTTCCTGTTTGCGTTAGCATAGCTTTACTTGTTCATTCTAGTTTCAGAAATACCAGTATTATTTTAGTTATATTGCCGTGTCTTAGTTTTAATTACCGTTAACGAATTCACTATTTTTATGCACAAAAGCAGCTACTGCTTTCAGCGCGTTTTAGCCATCGCAATTCTGTCCTTTCGTCTGTCACATGGGTGAATCAGTCAAAAGTGGTGCAAGCTAAAATCACCAAATCTTCACTGTCAGCTACCTGGAAGACTCTAGTTTCAGGAACCATAAAGCTTTTCCATAAATTCGAAGGGGGTCATGCCGAATGAGGGCGCTATATGAGAGAGGGTAGGTAAAATTTGTGATTTTTGGCCATTAAGTCGCCGTATCTCAGTAACGGTGCGAGATAGGGCCTAGGTTACTATTAATCACTGATAGGAAGTCATATACTGGCTCTCGATTGGCGTTGAATTCAATGACCTTGAATAACCTTGAACACCAAAATAGGAGGTTTTATGGATTTTTTGGCGATTTCTGGCTGTGACACAAGTCTATATCATTCAAAAGGTGCCGCCATGAAACTATCGTTATGCGATCCAGATAGAGAATTTGGTATTTGTATATTAACTTAGCGTGAACACTCCAATTTTCGGCTATAACTACTGAACCGGAATTGCTTTAGGCTTTCGTGTGTCTCCTGAGCATTAGCTCAAATTTCTTGTTTAATTATTGCTGTATTTATGGTGCCGTCATTGTGGCACAGCTGTTACATGCGGCATACAGAGTTGAGGGTGATAACCGGTCTGTTTCTTGATTTTTTACACACCAGTATCTGTTTCATTTCTTTCATATCATTTCCATTTAAAACAGTTTTAGTTCTTTTAATTTATGTGCTAGATTACAGTTTACAGCAAAAAGATGCGTCGTACCATATCATAGTGATAATGTATGCTGTGTGTGATGTATGACAGAGTTTGGTGGATGCAGCGGAGACTGGTGCTAGTGGCTTCACTGATGACATGTGCTCGTCTAAGCCATCATCTGGCCACCACCATCGTTACCATCACACTGTGGGGTTTGAGGAGTTCCTACATGACTGTGGCATGAGTGCTGCAGACAATGCTTCGGGTGCTTCTAACTCATCACATGGGTATGCACATTTAATATCATGATATCGATAATAATACACGACTATGTATTTACGTCAATTGTGCAAAGTTAAATAAAGCTACAAATTTACGTTACAGCACAAGAAATATGCAAGTCATGCAGAATGTCTACGGCTGAGCAGGCATCTGTGTAGCTCCATCTTCAGTCGCTGTCAGTATATATAGTGGCTAGTACGGATGCCCATGTGTTCTCGGCAGGCTGTTTGAGATGGCTGGTATGGTAGTGGCAAAGGCACGATTGCTGATGTTTCATATGTAATGCTTAAAACACAAACAGCTAAGCTAAGATGAGTAAGTAAGTAAGTAAGTACCAATTTATATAGCACCAAAATCTCAGAAGAGAAGCGGAGCGCATTGGAGGGGAACGCTGGGGGGCAAGATAAGCAGACTGAAAATAATAAGTTTTAAGATGACGTCTGAAAGCGGTGAGTGTTTGAGCTTGACAGATATGAAGAGGAACGGAATTATATTCTTGTGGTGCGGAAACTCGAAATGCACGGGAACCAAAAGACAACTTATAGTGTGGAACGTGAGTGTGTGGACCTTGTAGATTTGTCATTATTACCACACTGTTTAAACAGTTGTATGTACTTGTATTGCACATTTTTTGCTTTTAGCCTATTGGTAGTATTTTTGTGTGTAAAAATTTCACTTTTGGCTGCAATGCATAATAACGATGTTTCATTAATCCAGGTATCCAGGCCAAGGCAGCAGATTGTTGTCTGCTGCTAATGATAGACAGAACACTCAGCACAATCATACATACTCGGCTAGCCCTAGTACTCAGTCGGTCAGCACTACGGGACAGCAGCGCAGCAGGAGTGCACGGGAGGAGGACGCACGACGAGAACGTGAAGAACACGCAACACGCTGCCGAGATGAGAAGAAAGCCAAAGACATGCAGGTACTTGATAATACAGCTAGATCACACCTGGCTAATTGTAAATATGTTGAAATATTAAAAATAGATTAAGTAAGTAATTAACTGAGCGAGTGAGTTTGTATCAAAAGCGGAATGTAGATGAGAAACCCACATAATCTGAGGCACTGCGAAAGGTATCTGTGCTGTAAAAGTTGTGCTCTGATGATACTGCTAACATGGTCTGATTTCTAGTAGCTCTGGAAAATGGCTTAGTTACACAACTTGAACGTCATGAATAGTGCGCTGTTATTGTGTTAATGCTAAAACTAGTTTTTGTCAGCATTCAATTGGTCAGGTAAGCACTTGCCTGAAAGATGTGGAAAACTTGGAAATGGCAGGAAATTTGACAGCTGTCAGAAAAAATTGGGGACTTGACTTGAAGTTAAGGAAACGTCAGTGACTTTTTGTATGTGCTAACACTATTGTTTATTGTCATATCAGTAGCATATTAACCTAGATTGTGCATTTTTGCTGCATCGCATTGCACCACTATACTGCAGTGAGGTAGGTATGCAGCATGGGAAATGATGCCACGATGTGTCGGGAAAATGTCTGGGACTTACAGTGTGCCGAGTATTAGCTGTGCAGTACCATAGTACGACTCAACTACTGCAATTCACTACTGCACAGAGCTCCAGAGTCGACTAAAAAGAAGCTGCAGTGAGCACAGAACAACGCAACTCATGTGGTATTTGCAGCAAATTGCCAGTCTGATGCCAAGCCACTTTTTCGCCAGCTTTACTGGTTACCAGTGCACCAACGTGTGCTCTACAAGATGCTGTACAAGATGGTTGTACTGATGCGAAAAACTTGCAAGTCCGATGTCCTGACATACCTCAACGAGCATCTGGCTCCGCACCTCGCTGTCTGCTGTACACATTCTGCTTCACTGCCTCTGCTGACTGTACCAAAACTGATCACTGAGTTCTCTAGGCGCTCATTTTGTTACTCTGCACTCATTACTTGGAATAATTTTTCCCTCAAATGTGTTACTGTGCAACTCAGACTTAGTTTTTAAGCAACATTTGAAAAAGTTTCTGTTTAATACCGCCTGATTGAGTGCCGTCCAGTGCCTCTGTAGCTCCGCATATTGTCGCTATATAAATATGATTAGTATTAGTATTAGTATTAGTACAGTGCTGGTGGTTGTTAGATTTCATCAACCGTAGAAGAAACGATTGACGTATCTGCCATGTAGTTAAACTATTTGTACTCTAGTGTACTGATTGTTCACTGTTGCAGTTGTCACTTTAAGAGATGATCTGTGGATTGGTTTAATGACCTCACGTCCAAAAATAAACCCTCCCTACTCTAATCCCGTGCATTAGTTGTACTAGTTGTAGTTTTTACGCGTGACAGCAGGTACTGCTATAGCGCGTCTTAGCCATCGCAGTTCTGTCCGTCTGTCTGTTCGTCTGTCCGTCTGTCTGTCTGTCACACGGGTGGATCAGGCAAAAACGGTCCAAGCTAGGATCACCAAATTTTTACCGTCGGCTGCCCAGAAGACTCTAGTTTTGGGAACCGTAAAGCTTTTTCATAAATTCGAAGGGGGTCACCCCGAATGAGGGTGCTAAATGAGAGCGGGGTAGGCAAAATTTGCGATTTTTGGCCTATAACTCGCTGTATCTCAGTAACGGTGTGAGATAAGGCCTATGTTACTATTAATCACTAATAGGAAATCGTATACTGGCTATCGATTGGCACTGAATTCAATGACCTTAGATGACCGTGAACACCAAAATAGGGATTTTTCACAGATTTTTCGGCGATTTTGGCCTCAAAGACCTATTTCAATAGCGAATTGCGCCTAAATCACTAGAGATAGACTTGGACAACCAGCGTTCAACATTTTCAGCATGAACCAGGGCGCTAAATAAGAGGGGGTGGGAAAAATGTGCGATTTTTAGCAATTAAGTCGCTGTATCTCAATAACGATGCAAGATAGGGCTTAGGTTACTGTTATGCACTAATAGGAAGTCATACATTGGCTCTCAATTGCCACTGAATTCAATGACCTTGGATGACCTTAAACGCAAAAATAAGGTTTTTAATTGATTTTATGCGATTTTTGGCCTCAATCATCATTGTGTCAAATATTCATTGCTAGGCTCGATAAACTTAGATCTGTTCGCTGCGTGTCTTCGTACATGCACTGCTGTCGCGTGTTCCTTTTGTGTTAGCTAAGCTTTCTTGTTATTACTGGTTGTTGTCATCTTGGTGTAGATTCCCTTGACAATGGAGGAAATGATCGACTCATCCGTGGAACATTTTAATGAGCTGTTGTCAAAGCACAAGCTGTCCGAGGCTCAGAACCAACTGATTCGTGATATACGCCGTCGCGGCAAGAATAAACTGGCCGCCCAGAACTGCCGCAAGCGTAAACTGGAGGTGATCCAGACCGTTGAGGATGAGGTGATTGATTGATCACACAGTTGTTGACTAGCGCATAGAGGCTGAATGTCAGACAGCCTACTTGTACCAACACTCGTAGTGCAAGCATGCATTCATCTGCAATGTTGATAATGTTATGCATGGCAGTTTTTGATTATCCTTCTGTAATAATCAATACCTTAGTATCAGAGAGGCTATTTTTAAAAAAAAATTTTCCGAATGTAACGAAAAGATGTCTGTTGATGATAAAAATTTTTTAAAAAATAATGAGTACCAGTCTCTGTTTGTGGGTTATCTTTTGCTGTTTTTTTAGTTTTTTTGCAGGACAGTGTTTACTTTGTCCACATTTTGCACTGAGTATCTGTGTATCGTTATTGAAAGACACACTATTTGTACAGCAGACTGCATAATGATTGTTCAGGGTAATCCATGGTCGATGCTTTTCATATCATTGACAGCACTTATATGACTGTCTGTCAGTGATCAGTAGTAGCCTTGGCCCTGTCCCTCAGTTTCTGTGTGTCTTCATGTGTCCAGCTGTTGGAGCTGCGTCACGAGCGAGACAAGCTGCTGCAGGAGAAGCGTGGCCTGGACCAGCGCTCGTCGTCACTGAAGCAGAAGTTGGGCTCGTTGGAGGCTGAACTGTTTCGACGTCTGCGCAACGAGACAGGACAAGACTACGACCCGCACATGTTCTCTGTTCTGCAGACCGATGACGGACGAGTGTTTATTGTACCTCGTGGTGACAGGCAACATGATGACAGTGACAAGCAGAACAAACGTAAGCGAAAGCCAGACAAGAAGGACTGAGTTGTGCGGAGTGATACGCAATGGACTGTTGCTAGCTAACATTGCTAGACTTATACGCACAGTTTGTACAGACATCTTAGGGCCGGTATTTTATGCACAGGTTTAAGTTAACCTTGAGATTATCCTTGGGAATTCAAACTGTTACCTTACGGTGCATTGCACAGGCTTCCCACGTTTCCTGGAAAGTCCAGGATTTTTTCTTGAAAATTCCAGGACTTGCAAAGTCCTGGAAAAATGTCCTTGAAAATCATGCATTTTTATGCGTGAAAGCAGCTACTGCTTTCAGCGCGTCTTAGCCATCGCAATTCTGTCCGTCCGTCCGTCCGTCTGTCTGTCCGTCTGTCTGTCACACGGATCGATCAGTCAAAAACGGTGCAAGCTAGGATCACTAAATCTTCACCGTCGGCTGCCTGGAAGACTCTAGTTTTAGGAACCGTAAGGCTTTTCCATAAGTTCGAAGGGGGTCACCCAGAATGAGGTTGCTAAATGGGAGGGGGTGGGCAAAATTTGCAATTTTTGGCCGATAAGTCGCTGTATCTCAGTAACGGTGCGAGATAGGAGGCGTGTTTCGCACTTTTTTTCTCTGAGAATCTCAGAAATTCTAACTTAGAATTCACGTTTCGCACTTCCTTTTCTCTGAGCTTCTCTGAGAAATTGTGAGTAAGATTTTCCTTTGCTACGTTATGCTAGCTCCGCCCACTTGCTTGTTGTGAGTTAGATAAAATTGGCTAGAGTAGAATTCTATGTTAGAATTCTCGTAGAGTTCTTACTTGCACGTTTCACACTTCGTGAGAACTAGTGAGAACTACTGAGCCCTAAAAGTGAGATTCTCAGAGAAAAGAGTGCGAAACGCGTCTCAGGCCTAGGTTACTATTAATCACTAATAGGAAGTCGTACACTGGCTCTCGATTGGCGCCGAATTCAATGACCTCGAATGACCTTGAACACCAAAATAGGAGGTTTTATTTATTTTTTTGGCAATTTTGTCTGCGACAAGTCTATATCATTCACAAGGTGGCGCCACAGAACTATCATTTTGCGAACCAGATAGAGAATTTAGTATTTGTATAATGTATATTAAGTTAGCGTGAACACCTCAATTTTCAGCTAAACTACTGAACCGGAACTGCTATAGGCTTTCGCGCATCTCGTGAGCATTAGCTCAAATTTCTTGTCGTAGGCTCAAATGGAAAACAAGCAGCAATAGTTCATCACCCATTCTTGTAAATGAATTCATCTCATTTCTGAAAACACCCAATGTCAGCATTTTGCTACTTTGCTGAAGTTTTTGCAATGAATGATATTCTGAATATTGTAAGTAAATGATGTTTTTTTTCTGTTACATTTAAACATTTGTGGGCTACAAAAAGATTCTGGAAAATTCTTTATGGGGTCCTAGAAAGTCGTGGATTTTTTAGTCAGTAAAAGAGTGGGAACCCTGATTGCACAACGGTATATAATCCGAAAGTTAACCTTTCAGTTCTGCTAGGCTTACCTATGGAGTCATACTTACATTGGCTTATGTTACAGTTTATGTAAGAGCTATATTTCAATAGAATGTGCAAACCAGCCCTAAGAGATACCTCAGTTTATAGTAGTCCAAGACTGGTTGTAATCTTATAAATGTCTTCTCCGTCCGGTGGTTTATGTTGTTGAATCAGCTGATCTTGTGTTGCATAATGTGCTGTGCCTGTTTGATATTGGACAGATGGATTTTGGCTCTTCTACAACTTCGTGGCCAGCCATTGACTTTGCAAGTTTTGAACATTTCGCATACATCCGGTGCTCATTACACGTTGCATTGTAGTTGGCTACTGCTAATACTCTGTTTATTCGGCATATTTCTCTTCATGTTACTCTAGATTGGCTGGGGGGGGGTTTGAACTTAAGTTCTTGGGTTTCAAGGCTAGGTCTTTGGCAGTGGCATCGTGGCAAGGTTGTAGGGGGGCAGTTGCAGGGGAGGGCAATTTTCCACACTCTAAATTTTACCCTGATGGAAAATTTTTTTGTCAGCAAATTTGCATGCAAAATACATATTTGGGGCTGAAGTCCTTTATTTTGGGGGGACATTAGGGCAAAATTAACTTCAGCACGGTACTTATAATTTCCTCTGTCGGAACTCTTGTCTGAAATTTCCAGTTGTCTGTTGAAAATTGCAACTTCCTGGCCGCATGCTATTCTCGTAACCCACAATGCTAGTGGTCATGTGCTTCAATGCCGAGGCCAAGAATTGTAGTTATTAACTCATTACATTGTATAGGCTTTAGACCCATACAAATGTGCACGTGCATGCAATGTATTAATGGGTTTTTTACATCCTAGGGCCAGAAGTTTTGTGCACGTACAGGGTGGCCCAAAAAAAACGGGGCCACTCTGTTATATAGCTTCTAACTTCAGAAATACTGCTTAGATCTACACGATTTTTTGCAGAAATCAAGGTCGTTTCAT
>Ga0209671_1008635_pt1 | contig 10656 bp, 7 predicted proteins | sample WorMetHERISLAND2_2_FD_187401 | JGI IMG/M metagenome (GOLD analysis project Ga0209671, IMG submission 187401) | Marine gutless worms symbiont microbial communities from Max Planck institute for Marine Microbiology, Germany - Olavius geniculatus... | ecosystem: Host-associated > Annelida >...
ATATATATATATTGTATCAAAACGCGTTTGTTGACGTTTTAAAATATTTCTTTTAACGTTTTTAGGCAGTGTGAAAATGGCGGTAGATCAAAATACCGGTAGGCCTATTTATTACATAAATTAAGTTTTATCGATGAAATAATAGTACACCATGTCCCAAAAATGTGCCACTTTTATTTTTTGAATAGCTGCGTGAAACATCGGCCGATTTTAATAAGTTTTGGCGTGGAACAACAAGAAAAGAACTTCACGCAAATGACTATAGTTTTGCTTTACTCCTAATACCGTCGCTACACCATACTATACCTTGTATAATTTCTCGCAGAGTGTGCTAGTAAAAGAATATTAAAGAAAATCGGACATTATTTGGCAAAGATATATGGACAGAAGGTTGCTGGCTAGCACGCTTTAACAGTTCACCGCGTAGGCCTATCGTATTTTAGCCGACCGTATTAACATTCGCGCTTATGGTACAAAGTTGTGTCCGTCTGTCGTATGTTTGTCTCTGTGTAACGTATGTATTGTGGCTAAACTGTACGTATTTTCGGAAAAAGGTTTAAAGAAATAAATACAGGGTTGCTCGTTAGCTCACTTTGAGTATATTACTATTATTATTGGGACTATTAACCCTCCATTTTTCCAAATATAGGTACTCACAACACCCACAAAGACTTGCAGGCAAACTACTTCAGTAAACGCCGTGGTTATTAATGACAAATTTAAAAAAAATATCAACGCCCTATACAACGGTATCATCGCTGAACCCCTATGGACATCTGTTCTTTCAAAATAGAGATCCCGATTCTCAGAATTTGCACCGCAAGCAGTTGAGGCGTTTAGGCCCTACGTTATTATCGCAACTACGGTCTACGGGCGCAGGCCGCTACGGTCGGCTACCCTAGCGACAGTTGGTCTTCTTGCCTGTTTCAGCTGTGATGCTACCGTCGCCGATGGCTGAACTAGCTGCAGTGTCAGACGCTGGCGTGAGCTCATTCCAGTACTACGCTCACTACCATGACGACCGTCACCATGACAACCATCACAACCACCAGCAGCAGCAGCTGTCATCTGTGTACAGCGACTGGGCGATGACGTCATCACCTGAACACCAGCAACACGCCAGCTGTAATAAAAGTTTATAAACGTTTTTTTGGTTTTCATAAAAGCATTTTAGTGTTTGCTAATTTTCGCGATGTATTTAATGTTTCATAAACGTTGAACGGTCTGAAAATGACAATGACAAGCGGCAAATTTTAGAACAAGAAACGAAATTTATTGTATTCACATTTCTGACTCATCAAAGTATTGTATTTTTTTACAACGTGCAAACGAAATCTTCAGTATCAGCAGTCAAAGTAGGTCTACTGTCTTAAGTTCACAAAAACTCATGCAGTTAGGCATCAGTCGGTTATCACGTTGCATGTTAGTCGCGATCGATACTGCACCAGAACAATCAGTCAAATGGGTCCATAGCCCGAAAATGGTCAAACGAGTTTTAACGAATTTTACGAATTTTACAAAATTCGCGAATTTCCACAAATTTGAAAACCGAAAGCCACGAATTATGTGACTACATCAGCATTGTACTATGGCGCAGGCACGGCGGTCAGACGGCGACGACGACGTCCTGTAAGCTGTTCATCGTACAAACTTCAGCAAGACGCGCTGACTGCTGCTGACTCCCCACCGACTTCAACCACCAGTGACCCATCCGTCGAACAATCTCAGGTATATAAGCCTACACGTCTGCTCTGCAGCGCGGTTTTCATCGAACGCAACGTACGCGAGAAAAGCACGCAACGAACGCAGCGATCGTCAGGCCCGTCGAGACGGGGAAAGGAGGGAAGGGCGACGTTTGTGAGGACCCGCCATTGCTGAAAAAACATGTTACCATTATGTTTGACAGCAAAACTGATCACTTGAATTGGGCTTACGTCGGTCGTTGATATTGTGCGACGCTTTCTTTCAACAAATCTGACTATTACTTGAATGAACGGTTGCATTCAGTATTCCCTCTGCGTCTTACTTTGTCGTGTTCACGCAACTATTAGGCTAATAATTCGTTAACAGTTTAAGTGAGGCATGTTCTACACCCTTGGCGGAACACGGGCCCCAGAAAAAAGGCCTGAAAGATTAGAGCTAATAGAAACAGTAATCGTCGGTCTGATGCCAAGACACTACTTCGCCAGCTTCACTGGACCAGTGCGTCAACGTGCCCTGTACATGATAGCTGTACTGACGCGGAAAACTCGCACGACCGGTGTTCTGACGTACGGACATCTGGTTTCCACACGTCGCTGTCCGCTCTACACGTTCTGCTTCGTTGCCTCTGCTGACTGTACCAAAACTGATCGCTGATTTCTCTAGGTGTTCTTTTAATTCTGTTAGCTGAGTTAAGCCTATATGACACAATGGTTGTCAGTCAGACGGCAAATAAACACACAAACAGACGCACAGATGGACCGACCGTGAGCGTGGTCGTGGCTTGGTGGTTTAACGGTAAGATTTCGGACTTGCAATCGACAGATCGTTGGTTCGATTCTCGGTTTAATCGCTATCAAGTGGTTACTACTTTGATGGATGACTGTCTGCGGACAAGTAAACCATCTAGCTATACAAACAACGCCAAGGTCAACTCAGCCTCCCGTTCCTCCGGGATAGGTAAATCGATTACCGGTCTGCGAAGTGTTCCACCTGTGATATGTGATCGCATATGGCAGGTGACGCATACTTATAGCTCTGAGACGGGTTCCGCATAAAGAACTGAGCTGTAAACGACTTTTAACGTGTGTATTGTGTGACCAGAGTACGGCGGGGTTGAGTTACGTGGAGCAGGTGACTCAGTGGTTGAATGCGCAGACTTGTGACGGTGCAGTCAAACGACGTCGCAAAGTCACTCGACGTCAGCGCGTCGCCGCCAACGACCGCGAGCGACGTCGCATGAGACAACTAAACGCCGCATTCGACCGACTCCGACAGCAGATCCCGACCACGGCGACGACGACTTCGGCCCATCCTCACAGCGAGCGCACCGGCTGCCAGCAGCGTCCTCTGTCACGCATCCAGACGCTCCGACTGGCCATTGACTACATCGCCTTCATGATCAACACGCTCGACCGGTACGTCTAAACATCTACGAGGGTCATCCCAAAAGTTTCCGGGCTCGACATATTAGACAATATTTTTCACAATCTATACATCAGTAAAACGTAAATCCTTACACTAACTCACACAAGTTTGTTTCGGATATGACGTCATTTTAATTTATAACGTCATAGAGCACTAAACCGACACGATTTGGAGCGCTAACGCAAGCGGCATAAAATCAGGCTCGCTGAATCGCTGATGCATGACAATTTTTCAATCTGTAGTTGGATTTCTAAAAGTGGGGTCCCGTGGAATCTAATTTTGTGAAAACCCTGACAAATAGCCTACGCATACGAATTTCTCATTTGCATGTGAATATACGATAGCTTAAAATTGTGCTGGCCGCAAATAAAAGCATTTGAGTGAATTAGGCTACAGTTTCGTGCAAAAATCAGGGGCGGCCAAAGATTTTTAAGTGTCAATATAATAGACAAAAACTTTTTATTACGCGCGATAGCAGAATGCTTCGCGCGTCTTAGTCATGGTCTGGGCGTCTGTCTGTCTGTCTGTCTATCACATTGTTGTGTTGTGTCAAAACGGTGCAATCTTGGATCACGAAATCTTTACTGTGTGCTGTCCCAAGGACTCTAGTTTTGTGAGACAAAATTTCGTGCCCCTGTCACCCTGTGTGAGAAAGTTCCCCTTGAACGTGGGCGTCAGAGAGGGGTACCCCCAGAAAGACGTTATTTTGCCGTTATTGGCTCGTCTAGTGTGAAAACGGTTGCTAATAGGCCTACTGTAGGTACAAACATGTTGCTTATCATAACAAGCACTGGTCACGGGCTTTTTAGTTTTATCAGCATCGATGATCTTGAACGCCCAAAATTAGGGTTTTTGTGAATTTTTTCTTTATTTCGGGCTGCGACACACATTTTAAAAGTAAATTGCGCCGAAACGGCTAGAGATAGACCAGGCAATCTGCGTATGCAATTTTCAGTGTTATGCAATTTTTAGTGTGATTTTCAATTGTGATTAAGGGCCTAAGCGTAGATTTTAGCAGTCCAATTAAGTCCCGACTCCCTAAGTTCAAAGAGGCCTGCACACGCTGGCGTCAATGAGGGGTACTCCGTTAAAAAAGTGGTTATTTTACTGCTATTCGCTCGTGTAGCGTGAAAAACAGTTGGATATAGGTACATACATGCTGCTTATCATAACAAGCACTGGCGACGGGCTTTTTAGATTGTTTATTAACATCGATGACCTTGAACGATCTTGAACCACCAAAAAGGGGTTTTAGTGATTTTTTTCGCAATTTTTGGCTACAGCGCACAATCTAAGAGTGAATTGCGACGAAATAGCTGGAGATAGACCAAAACAACCTGCGTATGAAATTTTTTTGCATCAAACGCAGATTTAGCAATTTAAGTCTCGATTCTGTAAGTTCAAATAGGCCTGCGCAGGCGGGCGTCAAACAGAGGTACCGCTTAAATAAGGCCAGATTAAAGCTTTGCGGGGCCCTAGGACAATTCCTTTCCTGTCGTTTTACCTCTTTTTTCCTTTTTTCCTTCTCCTTTTCCCCTTTGTCCCTTTTTTCTTTTTTTCGCTTTCCTTGCACTATCTCCTTTTCCTTTATCTCCCTTTCTTTAGAAGTGTGACCCGTTAAGACCAGCTAAGGAGTCTGGGGGAGCAATGTGAGCTCCCATATGGACGAGCCCCAGCGGAAATCAAATCTGGTGCATTTTAGGTGCAGGGCATTTTAACAGAAAATGCAAGACCGGAAAACGACGGACAAATGTGTACGTCTATGTAATATGTGCTGTTTTAATAACTCGTATACACATATGCATCGCTGATCTGTGATAGGAATTGTGATATTTGACTTTAGACTACAGTCACAGTCAAAGTCAAATGATTTATGGAAGTCAAATATTACTAGATTGGATACGAGTGTTTGGCTGTTGTGTGGTCAGGTGCGACGAGCTTGCCGGCATGCAGTATGCGGAAGCAGATTACCGGCAGCTGGAACTCGACCACAGCGAGTTCAAACACAAGACGAAACCTCAGCACCAGCTGGACACTACTCATCAATGCATCGAGCTCAAACCCTCCTCGTACGATGATGATGTTCAGCCTGACTGCAGTGCAGACTTCATTACTTTGACGCCGTTAAGGGACATTCACACTACGGACGTATTACGCCCGTATACGGACAGCAGTGCCTAGTACGTCCGTAGTAGGCACGTTGACGCTCGATCGATCGCGTGCATTTGTACATTTTTATGTTTTTTGTGTTCTCAGATGATCTTTTCCGTCCTGTATGAAAATCAAGGCTTGCCGTGGATATGGATATCCATGGATATATTAATGGATATATCCATCTGTTGATATCACATTTAGGCCATGCTGTGGATACACAACACCGTGTCTCAAAAATGCGTGCCACTTTTATTTTTTTAATAACTCCACGAAACACTGACCGATTTTGATAATTTTTGTCACGCAACATCATAAAGAAACTTGACGAAAAAAAAGAATATATTTTTGCCCATCTCACCCGCATACTGTCGTTTAATAATGGGTTGCGCATGCGTCGGCTCAGAAAATCACTGGGACCACATAATCATTGAAAGTCTGTTACTTAGTTAACATTAATTGTATTCATTTTAAGACTGTATGTCGACGAACAAAAATGACGCATCAACAGCGAGTGAGCCGGTCTGGGTCAGGGGCAGCGGTTACTGAATGTACTGTTGGCGAGTGGCGTCAACGTCCACTATGCTATAATACAGATTGTAGAGTGACATTTGCAATTTTTTGAGATATAATAATAATTGTTAATCGTGTTTGTCGCTATTCACTTAGGCCTCTCACTATTTCCGTTTCCGAGATTTGGCCAGTTTTTCGTTGAAAAACGCACATTTTTTACCACTTCTCCATTCAACCCCACATTTGACAATGTTCCTCTTGCACTGCATCCCCCAAATGTTGTACGTGGAGAACCTTGACACATGGTTAATTATTCGTATATATTTTTTTTTCCTACCACCCCAAGTTCCAACGCTTAGCCACAGTACATCCGCGACGTACAGACGAACAGACTGACCGACGACAGACGACAACTGTACCAGAAACGCCTACAGTACAGTTGTAGCACGTCAAAAACTGAAGCAAGACATTAACATAATCTAACACTATATATTATAATTATAGCCTACTTATTACATATGCAGGGTGCAGCAAAAAACGTGGACCCCTAAATTTTTTGCTGTTTTCTCGGCAACAGTTTGGGATTTTGATATGAAATTTCACACCTTTTTTACTAAAACCTTCTACATCTAACAGCCAAGTAGAATGTGATTCTGTTGAAAAACGACAAAGTTATAGACTTTTTAACATGACCGCCTACCGATTTTTCAGCAGTCTGTAACTTTGTCGCTTTTTAACAGAATCACATTTTACTTGGCAGATAGATGTAGAAGATTTTGGTAAATAAATCAGTAAAATTTCAAATTAAAATTCCAAATGGTTGCTGAGAAAACAGCGAAAAACTGTCGGGGTCCACTTTTTCTGCCGCACCCTGTATGTCACTTAAACACTCCCAATCTGAATCTTAGTTTTAAAAACCAGCAACATTCAGTTTTACTAGCTGTGCTCTATGCAAAAAAAGTCGCAGTTTCTGAAACAGAACTGTTCACAGATTAAGTTAATATGATTGCCATATGTCACGTCTTCAGTATGTCTAAAGTATGCAGTAAAACGACAGTCAACGGAAGCTATTGAACTAGCGACACATTCAAAAGCAGATTCTGACGTCAATTTGTAGTTAATTATAGCTAGACAAATAAAAATAATAAGAGACAGCTTGATTTCGACGTCGTGACGTCCACGTCTTAACATTTGGGCGTACGGGCTGAAATATTTGGGCGTATTTACGTCCAAACGCCCGCTATTGAAAACTCTGAGAGAGCGTATATGCCACGTACTTCCTACATTAGTGATTAATAGTAACCTTGACCGTATCTCTCACCGTTTCCGAAATAAGTCTACGGCCAGTTTTGACGCACGTTCTCCTACCCTCTTCATTTAAGCCCGAATTTGAAGATGTTCCCCTTGCACTAGATCGCTGAAATTTTGCACGCCTAGGTTTAAGGCACAGGGCTAATTATTCGTGAAAAAACATTTTCACTATGACCTACCGTTTAGCCGCAATACATCTGTGACAGACAGACAGACGACAACTCGTACCATATAGCCCGACCGTTACGTAAGTACAGTCACAAGCGGTAGACTCCTAACTCCCTAAGCCGAATTTTTTTGAAAGTGTCGCTTTGCTAACTAAAATTTTCGGCGGCTAGCTGGCTGTCACGGTCGTGTGTAACGCGTTTTTGTGTTTTTTTTTGTTTCATATCGACCCGTTTCTGTATTTATCTGTGTATTTTGTAATGCGTTTTCGTATTTTCGGGGTTGGGCCATCGAATATTGCCAACAAATCTATGGTAACGTGGGCTGTTCGGGGAAACAGTTGATCAAAAATGACACGGCACTTTTGAGACACTGTGCAGATGCATAGGCCTATAGCCTACCGGTAGCATGACCAGTAGGCTACTGCAGCGACTCGCAGCCTCGCAAGTCTAGGTCCTAAATTCTTAACGCTGCTTTTATTAGTCGAGATCAACGAGTTCCGGCTCAGCCGTATATAAATCAGAGTTAACACTTTCACGACTATTAAAAAGCCGCATAATTTCTTTACCGAAAACAATGCGATTGCATTCGCTAGGTGGCAAAACTTCGACGTGATGTGACCGTGATGATTTTGCGATTAAAGTTAAGACAAAAACAATACTGTTCCTTTTTAGACATAATAATTCGGACAACGTTTTATCCCCGATAAATGTAATGCGTCGCAGATAGCTTATCTAACACTACTTAGGTTATACATTTTTCTGCCTGTACGAAAACACCAGTGATAACTTTCGATGTGAGGATACGTCCGTAGCTCAGTTAAGTACCAAATTGACACACCCACTATAAAGTAAACAATAGGGCATTATTTGTATGCGGAAATGTTAATACTCCCGCAACATTACTTAAATTTATAAGTTATTTTATGAGAACAGAAAAAAATGAATTTTAAGAGATATACGATCTTTCGGAGCTGATCACAACAATTTGAAAAAAAAACTGCTGGATAAAAATATAAATATCCTATGCCTATCGAAAATATCATTATCGTGCAGTCAGTACCCAAGCTACCTTAGCCACGTTTGGAGGAAATGAGTTTTTTTGTAGGGGGCCCGACGTCCGGAATCCTATTTACTTGTTCGGACAGTTTTCCGTTAAGGTGTACACCGTTTAGCCACAGTATATGTGCGTTACAGACATACAGAGAGACAATTTATGACCGACAATAGACACACAGAACGTAGCAATTGCGCGACCGATTGTACAGTCGACCAAAAACTGCACCGATATTTTGGAAGGTCCAATAAAAATTTTTGAGACCGGGGTTTTGTTTAGGGGGACGAAAACAGGAAACGCATGAATTATTAGCCGTACCGGTACGTGCACTAAAGCGTGGTTTACAAGATTCAAAGCAACGATCGCAAGTAACTTTAAGAAAGTACGCATAAGAATCGCAACGAACGCAGTGTACGCAACGGCCAACAAGCAAGGAGTAACTATACGCTCGAGTTGTTATTTTTCGTTTCTCATTCGCCAGGCGTCACTGTCACGACCAATATTTGACAAAATTATGTTTAGTATACCGCACAATTAGCATGCTAGTGTGACTGTGCGCCATTTCTGTAATTAATAGTCTTTGTTTTGCATATAAAATATTTCCCACATTTATCAGTACTGTTGTTGTGTGTTCTAATTAATTCTTTTGTGTGATCTGCCAACACCATATAAAAAGGAACACAGTTTTATATATTAAGAAGTTATAACGTTCACTGATCAACTGGTACCAAATTATACTGCAATATTTTTATAGGCAGGAATTTTGTAAATTCCTGTTAATATAAATACAAAGAAGAAAAAAATGTTGCCTCGGATCATGTGCTGAATGCTGATGTGTTACGCGGGCTCGATTTCCCTCGACGCAGTTGTTGGTCGTCGTACGTTGTTAACGATCTTAAAAATTTTCATTCCCCAGCATTATGCCCACAGGCAAAATAAGGCCGACCGAACTACTATAAAACGGTCCCGCGGTCGCGCCTTTGCTACACGGTTCTGTCTGCAATGTGTCTCGTCTGTGCCGCATTTATTGTGGCTAAAACGGTATATCTTAGCGGAAAACTGTCTAAACCCCTGCCCAGGGGGGTCCACTCCATTGACAGGTGGAGGCAATTACCTCCTGGAAAAAGTTGGTAGGAAGTTGAAATACAAAACTGGGGGCAATAAACAGCATTTTAAGGCCTTCCATAGAACAGTAGGCCCTACACAAAAATCAGAGGTTTTTGACGTCCGGTAAAAAGTTCATGTTTCGCCAGCAATTTGGAGATTACGTTGCGCATTGTTGGCGGGTGTCTTAGTGGTCCGATAAATTAAACTACGCGTTATTTTTAGAGCTCACCGACTACTAATTTATACGCTATAAAAAGAAATTGCGAATATGTGTCGTAACTTGAGTTGAAGTAACTGTAATAAAATTATAAAAAACAAGGTTGACGTGTACGCGTGCATTGATATGTTGTGCAATGTGCATTCGCCTGGTGGCAGAATGATTGCAGTACTTTTGGCATTGCTTTGGGCAAACAGTTTGCAATACGGAACAATAAAACAGCTGTTGAAAAAAATGGCAAATAACAGCTAGATCCAACAGATAGGAAACATTGAAATAATTACTTTTTACCAACAATTTCCAACTTAGTTTCTGGTTTTCGGCATGCGTGGTCGTCTCGACGCGTGCACAATCGTACGTTCGAGAACGTCGTAATTGTGTAGCCGCCGTTAGGTTGCGTTCACATTATAATCACATACACGAGTATTGAGTCCGGCACTGTACGGGTTCCCGTAGGCCTATACGAGTTCCGGCAAACATGGCGGCCGTTCACATAATGTACTGAATACTCTGTCTCAAAAAAACCGGACCCCTATTACGTTTTGAAATCACTCCAACAAACTGTGCCTAATAATAATAATGATTAGCTGAGAAAATCGTCAAAAGGTACTCAATATCGTAGTGTGTTACGGGCTTACGATATTTTATAAACGGGGTACCAGCTTAGGTTAGATGTGGATGAACTGAAGCAGCGCTTGGTGAAGGTCTGGTCTGGCCTATGGCAGACCGTTGTCGATGACGCAATCAACGAATGGAGAAGACGTCTCCGGGTCTGTGTTCGAGTAAAGGGACAGCACTTTGAACATCTGCTGTAACTTCTGACTATGGTGTTGCTAATCAACAGTTCGTTCAACTTCAAACGTTGGCGTTATAACATTAATTTTAATGATTTCGTAACTGACGTTGTTGGTTCGTTGGAGTACTGCAGTGCAGTTGCCTCTACTGTTGGTGCCACAGGAAAACCTCAGCTGGTACTCTGTTCTTAAAATTTCTCGCAAAGTAACACA
>Ga0209671_1008636_pt1 | contig 10656 bp, 7 predicted proteins | sample WorMetHERISLAND2_2_FD_187401 | JGI IMG/M metagenome (GOLD analysis project Ga0209671, IMG submission 187401) | Marine gutless worms symbiont microbial communities from Max Planck institute for Marine Microbiology, Germany - Olavius geniculatus... | ecosystem: Host-associated > Annelida >...
ACAGTATATGTAAGTATAAATATAATCAGTGAGTTGGAAAGGGGAAGCGAAAGGTATAGAAGAGGACGCGGAAAGGAAATGGAGAAGGGAAAGGAAAAAGAGGAGGAGAAGGGAAAGGAAAAGGGGAAGGAGAAGGGGAAGGGAAGGAATATAGCTTAAAAAATGTAGGACGCACAGACGGACACACGTACGGACGCTCAGATGATTTTATACTCCGTCCCATGCTACGCATTGCATTAGACAGACAATTATCAACATCTGATAATTGGTTTTCAAGTTACAGTCGAAAATGTCGGGGATGTTTTTTGAGACACAGTGTATATATCTGTTCAGTGACTTCCTCAAAATAGACCTAATCCAAGTTGTAGATCTATTGTACTTCCAGAGGCATTACATTGCTGTACGATATCAAGCACTACTAAGCAAGCATTCGGTCACTCAGCCATCTATTCAGTAAGTGTAGAATGGTGAGCACCCTGTCGGAAATCTGCACAAGTCTATCAAATAATTGCAATTTCCTGCGAGGCCTACTTTGTTAACCCACCACGCCTCTGGGGCTACCGACAACTCCTATAAACTGAATTAAACGACACACTATAAGGATTAAGCCCTGTGATCTAAAGAAAAAACTTTATTTTTGTGGATATGTAATTATTTTCCACGACTGCAATGCAGTCGTCGCCTAAGCGAAAGTATGCACTCAACTGCTTTCCTGTTCCATTCTGCCTCACTATCGAGAGAGAGACCCATCCATAAAGTTAGTAATATTCAGCTCCACTAAGGGATTTCATCAAACAAACAACTGTCACTACCAATATAACTACTAATACTATATTTACACAAAGATGCAACTTCACAGTGACGGCTGTCAGCAGTATGTCGATTGAGATGCCAGGTGTGGCCCCATACAGTAGCCAAGGGATGAACAGTTTACCTTGTCCAGTAATATCACTGGCTGAAAAACTTGATTTTTACCAATGAAATTTACACCTACAGTAAAGCCAACATAATTATATTGCCTACCATATCAAGGGTCAAAATTGTTCACTTGATCACTTCTGTACCTGGACTAACATCAGAAATGCATAACATTCATCTCCCCTATGCCACCACAAGAATATGGGTTAGATGGGGTCCAGTCCAGGAAATAGTCAGCAAAAAAGATTTTGTGAACAGCCATGCATGCCTTTTACTTTTTAATCTCTGTTTTAACGAAATGGAGAGGCAAAGAAAAGACACATTTCCAGGAAGTGACATTGTTTCGGCAACAGCAAGGTCTGTAAGTGGTCAGCAAGGCAGACTGGCATGTTTGCGAGGTCGGCCCGGTCGTCTCTTGCCCCCAGGCAGTAGTGGAGATGGCGAACGTTCACGTCGTGGCACCGCCGGGTTGCGTGTCACATCTCGGATGTAGTAACGCCCAGGCTGCAGACCCAGCACATGAGACAACTCCTCGCTCTCCAACTACGATACAAATGACACACGCACACCTGGCCAGTTAAGCTGAAGTCACACTGACAACTTGTATCAACAGGCTCTAGGCAAGGAACATAAGACAGCTCTTCATTCTGCAGCTGAAACACAATGACACAGAAACAGTATGACTTAACTTAAGCTATGCACACAGTTTCAGTTTAGCTGTAGTCAGAATGAGAGTTAAAACGTGGTCACAATTTAACCTGACCTTTGCCAAACTCACACAGCAAATTCTAAGTCAAAAAGCCGACAGTGCCAACTCACGACAAGAATCTTTGAGGCAGGAGATGGCTGTTCGGTGTCACAGGGCACCGGTCTGAGCTCATCTTTAGCCAGCTGCTTGTAATGCCGATGCAGATCCTCCAACTCGGTTAACATGTTAGCAATGCGGACCCGGCCCTGCGGACGCTGCAGACTGCGGTTTACCTTCATGTTGAGGAACTCCCACATGGTCACGTTACGTGCCATGTGTGACAACACGTCCTCCGAACAACTGCTCTCGGATTTTGATACCTGATCATCACCACCATAATTGTCATTACTATGTAAGTAAGCAAGTATATGGGGAGGCATGAATTTAACAAAGCAGCCACAGTGCACTAAAATCAAACGTCTGAACGAATCTGTAGCATCTGCTTAAACTGCTTGTGCAGTTGACGAGACGAAAAATTTGCTTACAGTGGCTGCTGACAGCAAGATGTCTGGCAGTCACCAATGCAACGTCATCTCGATGACAACAACAACAACAACAACAACAGACTGTATCATCATCAACGTAGTGCTGTAGATCTTTGTTGCAGCGTAGGTTTCATTATATTACATTTTAACTTACTGAAATACACTGCAAACCTTAACTGTATGATCCAAGATCCAGATCAGTACCAAAATCTAGCAGGCTGCTTCCTAAACCATGCCCCAAGTGTGCAAAAAAAAATCACCATAATTCACTCACAACTTATTGAGATATTTTGTACACACAGACAAACACACAAAACAGTTACAAAAACACAAATGGCTCAGCAAGACGAATTTGACGGGGTTAATCAAACCCCGTCCTCCACCAGCCGAAACAAAATCATCGCAACCAGATGCAGTTTTCGAGTTTTGCAGCTGCCGGCCAGGGCTTTGCCCCGGACCTCACTGAGAATGGTTAAGGTCCTATTCCAGACCCCTTAAGTGAATCACAAAGTCAAACTCACCCACTGCAGTAAAGTCTGGCTACAGGCCTGAGAAGTAACAATAAGTAACAGCATTGAGCAGACCTGTGAGTCATTGGCAGCGGTGGTGAGATGGTACATGGTGTTGTCAGCACTGATGGCATGTGGAAACAGTGTCGGATACAGCTGCTGTGCGGTCGACTCATTGGGCAGCAGCAGTTTGGTGACGTTGCATGGTGCAGCTGGTTGCGCTGATAACATTGCCATTGCAGCAAGGTCCTCGTACGGTGTGAGGCTGTCATCAGGCCGTAGCAGAGAACTAGAGTCTACGTGACGACGTTGGCCATAGTATGACAGAGGCCGACTCTCGGTCACTACACCCGGAGGCTCTGTCATAACATATCAAGTCATACTACTACTACTGCTGCTGCCGCTGCTGCTGCTGCTGCTACTACTACTACTACTACTACTACTACTACACTACTACTACACTGTACTACTACTAGGTAGGGCATAGAGTCTACATCATGACGACGGCCGTAGTATGAAAAAAAGCCGACGTTCAGTCATGATACTCAGAGACGCTGTCGCCACACATTAAAATGATTAAAGGCTGTGTATAGCTCCTAATGGTGGCCCATCTCACAGCTGCGTAGCATCATCACCTGACATACCGTATTACCTGCTAGCTGATGCAGGTAACAGGTGACAGTAATACATACCCCAGTAGTATGTAAGGCTGAGTTGACCTTCATGGTTGGTTAATAGTTATATTCCGAGCTGGTATAATCCAATGTCCTAACTGTTAAGCTACTAAGGCCGGGTTTCTGGATCTTAACTGGCCAGTCAAGTAAGTGTTAACTGGTAGATTTGCATAACCCGAGTTTCACGTTCACTAACCAACGGTCAAAATGGCCAAAAATTCAACTGACCGAAATTGACCAGTTAGCTAACTGTCGATCGTAGTTATCGTATTTAACACAACTTTTGTAGTATTTTGCAAGCAGTTAATTAAAAATGTGACAGTATAGAACAATTTTACCGCAAAGCAATGCCTCCAAAACGCCTGGGGACATTTGCTACTACAAATTTTACTACAAAAATCCATTCATGTATGGACAAAATGGCCATCCGCAATCGACTGGCTGGCTCGTGGGTTGGCTGACATGTGCTCATTAATATTCATGACACCCGTCTGCGCTAGGCGAAAGTAATTAGTGCTGTGTGCATCGTTGCTAAGCAAATAGTTTACCGTTCAGTTAGCTGACAACTAGTTAAGGTTTTGTTCAGAAGCGTGCATAAACTTAACTAGTGAGTTAAAATTAACAGACAGTTTACTAACTGAGTAGTTAACTAAAAAAACCAGAAACTGGGCCGAAGTCACTACTAATACAACTGCTACAGTGGCTGAACGTGACACACAATGCTAAAATGCTCAATAGTCAACCAAAATCACACTCAGAAAAAGCAAACGTGTTGGGGCCGAAGCTAAACTACTGAGTACAATGCTGCTGACTGGCAGTATGTAAGTTGTCACTATATACACAGCTCAAAGTGATACTTACTCAATTAACTTGTCCCCTATGCCATATATTACGAGCCTGTATCAGACAGATAGATGCATGGGCGAAGCATATTATAACTGCTACAGCACAACACTATAATGATGCAGAACAATATGCTGCAAATGTGTTAAAATCCTTCATATAAATTCTTATTACTGAACACTGAAGCTGCCCCAAATGTGCAGATGATAATAAACAGTTCCTGCAAAGTTAACCCCCACAAATCCTCAAGAACCGGTAAATTCCCAAGATTTCCAGGTTTTTGAGGGGAGTAGCCTCCCGAAAAGTAAACTGACTGCAAAAAACGTCAAAACTAACCAGCACTGCTCTCTTAGCGATGGTGGTTGACACTTTAAGTAGTAACAGCAGCAGCGCTAGCTTACTGAATCGACTTTTCTTCTGTGTGAGACGTTCATTCTTCACTGAGCTAAGTTTCATTGCTGAGCGCGCCACGGCATCAATGGTAATATCATCGTCAGAGTATGGCTGACCAAACGCTACATTGACAGCATGCTTTGATGACCGACAGTGCTTGAGCAAGTCGTTGCGATGCGCGTTGAGTAACACGCAGCAGTACCGGCAGCGGGCATGGCGCACGTCACCCGGCACCCGAGCTACCCAACCTACAGCGTTACATCACAACTAGTAAAGAATATTTAATCAACTGCCATATTTTGTTCAAATATTTTGAATTAGTATTTCTTCAGCTACAACTGGTAAAAAGTTCATGTAAATTGCCCATAATTTGAGTAAATTATGAAAAAAAAACAAAAAAGGGTCCTTTTTTATGAAACACCGTGTAGTAGTAGTAGTATAATAGCTCCAGTCTATGATGCTCTGCTACCGGACTTTATTTTTTCTTTCCAGTTAACGGACAAACAAAACAAAATTTTCAGCCATGCAACAGCAACTACCTCCTAAATGTGTACAAAGCAACGGAAATAAATTATGCTGCAAATTGTGCAACTCTCAAATGCATAAGCGACCGACAGTTCTGTTACTCTAGATAACTTGCGGACTTAACTAAACTGAACTTCAATTCTGTCATTCGGAACACTCCTAAAGTTTAATTGACTAATATGAAGTTGAAAAACAATTGCACTCATTGTTGTAATTGCAGCTGCAGTCACAGTAGTAGTAATTGCAGTAGTGATAGTCATTGTGATGGCAACAGCAACAGACAGAACGACCAAAAGCAAAACCTTTGAACAACGGCTCCGACTCCCAGTGCTGGCAGTATTTTCTAATCCGATGCACGGGACCCTTCTGACTCATCAGGAAACACCCAGACTTCAACATTCCGCGTGAATGCTAATTAATAACATACACGCAATTTCACACTGAGTAAGCAAGTGAGTAGCGTTTAACGTCCCACTTGACACAGTATAGGTCATTTCGGGAACACCTTTCCAGGCAATGCCATACACATAATAATGAAACAGAAAGTATAACCTTTACAGAAACACAAAACACACAAAAAACGACCTAAATCGAAAATTGTAACAAGAAATATTATTAGATAGTGGGGTCACGACCAGGAACAGAAGTCGGTCGTCGATCAGTCCTCAATATTATGCTAATCTCATATACTCCTCTTCGCTACGTTAGGAATGTAGCATGCGAAAATTAAAAACTCGCCATTATATACGTGCATATGCATTTAACAGTACTGGCAGTTCTAATAATCTTCCCTCTAATCCTCGAGACACTGTCTGCTAGACACAAACAGTAAACATAAACTTCAGTATTTCGACCACATCATATGAAGTGCGTGAGAACTCTGCACACACATACTAGAAGGACAAATTGCTGGTCCTTGTGCCCAACCAGCACGGACATGGATGGACAACATCTGTGACTGCATGGTCCGGCATGTCGGTAGCACACTGCACTCAAACAGCAAGAGACAGACAACAGTGGAGAAAACTGGTTCATTCCGTAATCTCCGACCCTCAGCACCAAGAATGGAATGCGACGACAACGACAACAAAACCCGAAGCATTCTGAGAACACAAACCACCTCCAGGACTTTTCATTGCCAGCTCCACACTGTGGTCACAATCACCATCAGAATCTAATAACCGTTACCTTAGCCACCCCATCTACCAAATAGATCATCAAAAGCCTTTCATAACTGTTCAATTAATCTTGTGACAGGTAAGCAAAATGGACAAGCAAACAGAACTACGCAAACACAACCTCCTTCCTGATGAACACTACACACATACTTACCCATAATTACATGTTGTAATGTTAGCCAAGTATAATACTCACTACGCTTTTAATCTGTTTAACTGTCAATTTTTTTCTGCAGATAATTAATGCAAATAAAAACCAAGCAACTGGAGAGAAACACCACTGACTGAACCGTATTAATGTTTCTATAGTCGTTCAATATAAAGACAGAGCAGATATTCCAGTATTACAATAATGGCAATGAGTTATAACATTTATATAGGATGCTAACACCGTGACCCTGGACCCAAACCAAATCAGTTTACTTCTGGCCTAAGATGCACTAATAAAACTGTTAGGAAATCCATCTAAGCGTATCAGATACTGCAGAAACATCACCAGACAGAAAAACAGACATTACAAAAACATAACGACTCTAGCAATGCTTAACAGTGGCGGAAGCACAAAGGCTTTGTCCTTGTAAACAACAGACAGAACAAACAAACCCGTTCTTCTTTATTAGTCTGCGCTGTGGTGGATTCATCTTCAGTGCCAGTGTTGCTGCTTTGATCAGCTGGACCAGTATTACCAGAATTACCAGTATTACCAGCAACTGAACACCAAACCACAGTACTCATGTGCATACTAGAGTTATCCTGAGACATACATTTTAATCACCCCGATCATGCGGTCATGTTAGTTGCACATGAACTGCAATTCTAATACAAACTTCTTGACTTGATGAAAACTTCTAGGTTTGGTGATTTTGCCAGATGTGGTGCTTTTATTTGTACATGCCTGTCTGTCCGACTGTTTGTCATTCTTTGGAAAAATAATAGGTTCAATGCATATCTGACACTCGGCATTAGCACACAACAGCTAAAGGCCATGGCGTTTAGCAACAATATATCATTAACTACACTGTGTCTCAAAAAAACATCCCCGACATTTTCAACTGTAATGTAAAAACTAATTATCAGAGTTGGATAATTTTTGGTACAAATATTTCTGAAACAACTTGCCATAGAATGACCATTCAGTTTCCCACCTCACCAAACGTTTGTTTTTACACTACCTGGGGGGAAAGCACAACCAGCGAAATATCACTTTTTTATTTAATGCGATATGATTGCTGAATTAACATAACGCCTAAAACATCGTGGCTGACATTTCATTCAGTTATCCATTTTTTAACTGCCTACAGTAAAACTGCTTGAAGTGTTGGCCCACTATGACACTTGTACACTGGCCCACTTGACAGCTGCAGTATCGATAATGTTCTGCTCCTGACCAATACAGGCTCTACCAGTCGCTTCTTGACTTCACAAACATTCCTAAACTTCATCTGGTAGACACACTGCTGCAAGACAGTCAAACATTGTAACAGACCTGCTGTTGGGGACCACAAATTAAGATAGATGAAATTTATTGACGTTTTTTCATTCATTTTAACACGTATTATGCTTGATCTGCTTTCCAAAGGTAGTGCAAAAGCAGATGATGGGTGAGGTAAAAACTAAAACACTTATTTTAAAGCCAGTTGTGTCGGAAATATTTCTACCAAATATTATTGCAATCTGCTAATCTTTATTTAAGATATGATCGATAATGTTTGGGATGTTTTTTTCAGGTTTTCTGTTTATTTTAATGCATATTTCGCTTGATCTGCTATCCCTAGGTAATGCAGAAACACACATTGGGTGAGGTGGGAAACTGAACGGTCATTTGATGGCAAGTTGTCAGGAATATTTGTACGAAAAATTAATAAAAATCTGATCATTGATTTTCAAGTTATAGTCAAAAATGACGGGGATGTTTTTTGAGACACAGTGTGTAGTAAAGCATGGAACCTGAAGTTCACCATATGGCAGTGATGCTCCGTAGCACTGACATGGGTTGACAATAACAGCTACAGATAGCTTTTAACCCTTTACCTTCGCACAGGATATTGTAAATAGTATAAGTATAGTTTGATTTTCAGAGTTTGTTACTATCTGCTAATTTATGACACCTTTATAATAATGTGGAAGCACAGCCAGATAGCCATGCAAAGCAGCTTCTGTCACTGCATTAAAATTTTCAATAGCTTAAATCTGTTTAATCAGGATTAATTTGACAGCTCTAATGTACGGTAACAAAACGAAGCTGCATTGAAGACAAACAGTGAGTGGCTATATACTGACTGAGTTCTAGAGTATGCATAAACAGCACAATGTACCGTTCGTTATTTTTAAACACAAAATTTGAGCTAATGCTCATGATATGCGCGTAAGCCTATAGCAGTTCCTGTTCAGTAGTTTAGCTGAAAATTGGTGTGTTCACATTCATGCTAAGTTAATACCAAATTCTCTATCTGAATTGCATAACGATAGTCATGTGGCGCCACCTTGTGAATGACATAGACTTGTGTTGCAGCCCAAAATCGCCAAAAAATCCATAAAAAACCCTATTTTTATGTTTAAGGTTATCCAAGGTCAGTGATCTAAATGGCAATTGAAAGCCAGTGTACGACTTCCTATTAGTGATTAATAGTAACCTAGGCCCTAACTCTCACCTTTATTGAGATAAAGTGACTTATTTGCTAAAACTCGCAAATTTTTCCCACCCTCGTCTCACTTAGCAACCTCGTTCAGGGTGAAACTCTTCGAATTCATGGAAAAGCTTTACAGTTCCTAAAACTAGAGTCTTCAGGCCAGCCGACGGTGAAAATTTGGTGATCCTAGCTTGCACCGTTTTTGACTGATCCACCCATGCAACAGATGGATGGACAGACGGACAGACAGACAAACAGAATTGCGATGGCTAAGACGCGCTGAAAGCATAAAAAACGCTATCTTAAACTGTTCTACACATCACAATGTTTCCTGGACTTTCCCAACCTTGCATCATTAGACTATTATCACCAACAAATATTTTGGACACCTTGGCTGACAAAAAATTACTGAAATAAACGAAAGCAGGCAAGTGTTCAAATTCTGATGGGCGTTCGTGCTACGTACCAAAGTTCATAATCTGTCGATGTTTCACGGTGTTTGCATGCTTTTTGAGGACATTGATCTCAGCGCTCACTTCAACTTCACAGTAGCGACACTGGGCCTTGTGCTTATCATCAGGCACCGCTGCCAGCCAATCTGTCACCACAATCACAATCATAAATAATATAGTGCACCATCTACAAGTCAGCCTGATAGTGCCATTTCCATTTTTAACAAGAAATTTGAGCTAATGCTCACGAGACGCGTGAAAGCCTACAGCAGTTCCGGTTCAGTAGTTTAGCTGAAAATTGGGGTGTTCATGCTAAGCTAATATACAAATACCAAATTCCCTATCTGGATCGCATAATGATAGTAGCGTGGAGACACCTTGTGAATGATATAAACTTGTGTCGCAGCCCGAAATCGCCAAAAAATCCATAAAACCCCATATTTTGGCATTCAAGGTCATTGAATTCAGCGCCAATCGAGAGCCAGTGTACGACTTCCTATTAGTGATTAATAGTAACCTAAGCCCTATCTCGCATCGTTACTGAGATACAGCGACTTATTGGCCAAAAATTGCAAATTTTGCCCACCCCCTCTCATTTAGCTCCCTCGTTCGGGGTGACCCCCTTCGAATTTCTGGAAAAGCTTTATGGTTCCTGAAACTAGAGTCTTCCATGCAGCCGACGGTGAAGATTTGGTGATCGTAGCTTGCATCGTTTTTGACTGATCCACCCGTGTAACAGACAGACAGACAGACAGAATTGCAATGGCTAAGACACGCTGAAATCAGTAGCTGCTTTTGCGCATAAAAATCAAGAGTTCCAGATATGAACATTAACATCAGGATTCAACTAACATGTACCATAGCAAACATGTATTCTATTCAAAATGACTGTATGAGCAAACTCGAGTATTTAAAAATTATGAACTGTAAAAATAGCCTTAGGTCAATTCAATTCAATGCTACTTAGCCTACTGACTTTTTGGCTTTGCTTAGACTTATTCAAATAAGTTGCATTATTGCCCATGAAAAACATAATGCACTGTCGTGTCACTGGCCGATGCCAATAACTGACATTTCCGAAAATGTAAAGCACTTCAGGACACAAGTTGCACATGCAGCACTAAAGCAACAAGAAACTTGAGCTAATGCTCACGAGACGCATGAAAGCTTATAGCAGTTCCGGTTCAGTAGTTTAGCTGAAAATTGGGGTGTTCACGCTAAGTTAATATACAAATACCAAATTCTCTATCTAGATCGCATAACGATAGTAGCGTGGCACTACCTTGTGAATGATATAGACT
>Ga0209671_1008637_pt1 | contig 10655 bp, 7 predicted proteins | sample WorMetHERISLAND2_2_FD_187401 | JGI IMG/M metagenome (GOLD analysis project Ga0209671, IMG submission 187401) | Marine gutless worms symbiont microbial communities from Max Planck institute for Marine Microbiology, Germany - Olavius geniculatus... | ecosystem: Host-associated > Annelida >...
GAAATAACGATGTTATTAAACTGGTGTTGTAGCCAAAACATTTTTGAATGCTGAAAAATCGGTAGGCGGTCATGTTAAAAAGTCTGTAACTTCGTCGCTTTTTAACAGAATCACATTTTGCATATGATCAGATGCCAGAATTCCATTGTCATTGCAAATGTTGGAAGTGTTCACTGCCAGCTCCAAGTTACAACACCAGCCCCCAATCTTTTACAGCCTTGTCGATCAGTCCCTGTGGCAGGTTATCACAGATAACCTGAAGCGCTGCGCTTGCTTGAGTTTGGCTCTTGTTTTCGGCTTTGTTTCAAGCTTGCGGTAAGCTTCCTACATTGCACCCCATACGAGATAGTCCATTGGGTTTATATTCGGCGAATTTGGAGGCCATTGGCCTTTTGTGATGATATCTGGACAGCTGGCCCGCAGCCAGTTCTGTGCGCTGCGCGGCGTTGTGTGCTGTGTGTGCTGACGCGCTATCCTGCTGGAAGATGAATCTGGTGAGCAGCCAGCGATTGCTTTAAAAGAACGATAGTTTAGTGATAATTTATAAACAATATAAATTACTGTTTATCAAAACGTCACTGTGACGTCATCGGCAGTAACGCATAACCAGTTTTTTAAAATTAAATAGCATTTTTAGCTTTAACATTTTTTAATACTGAAAAATCGGTGGGCGGTCATGTTAAAAAGTCTATAACTTCGTCGTTTTTTTAACAGAATCACACTTTACTGGGCAGTTAGATGTAGACGGTTTCAGTAAATAAAGGTGTGCAATTTTGTATTAAAATCCCAAACGGTTGCCGAGAAAACGGCAAAAAACTTTAGGGGTCCACTTTTTTGCTGCACCCTGTAGATAGGCCCCACAAGAATGTTGTTCTCGGTCCCCGCAGTGGCTCTCGACGTTCCTACTTGACACATACAACATTTTTTCACAATCCATATGTCAATGAAACGTAGCCTACATTCTTTGCTGACTCATACCAGTCTGCCTCGGATATGACGTCAGTGTAATTTATGACGTCACATACTATTAAGTAGAAACGATTGAATTGCATTGTGAATGCAAAGAGCCTCGAGTCATTCATTATCAGTCATTGAGGCTTAAATCATTACTGCGTGCAGGATGATTTTAGTGTACAAAGTCATAGTACGGAGTATTGATTGCAATCCCAGGATCTCAAATGCCAGGATCTCAGCCATTTTATCCCGGATTGGGGACATTTTAATCCATGGATTTTGCGATCCTTGATATTTAAAAATTTGGTAAATAGTATGTTTTTGAGTGTTAGATGAAAATGTAGAAATTTTGGCCATCTCATGAAAATTACTCATGTGCTCAAGAGTTCTTGCTGTGCACTGTTAGTTGTATTTTACCTAATGGTAGGCGTCTACTGCATTTTGTGCATGAAATAGGCCAACGTCTAGTATGGTTATTACGGTGATTTTAAATAACGACCAATGTGTGAGCCTAATTCCAAAAACGGGATTTTGGAATTACAAGTATTCTAAAATGCCGATCGCGAGATTGAGAAATGAGTGCCGTGATCGCAATCACTAGTCAAGAACAGCAGGCTAAGTATTTGTAGACTTGCAGACTGGACTGCACTGTGGAATTTTGCTCACATGAGTAGTCAAGGAAGATACATCTTACTGACATAGAGGCATTAAATTTTGTTTCGTTTATTTCACTGAGGCTCAGAACTTTTTGACCGACCTTCATAGCTTCAGAATTTGCAGTGCTAGATAAAAATTCAAGAGGTAGAACAAGTTGTTGCAAATTACCAGTGTACACAGGACTGTGCCACAGGGGTCAAGCTGCCAATTTCCTTTTGCTATTCTACTCCTGTTTTATTTCTATCCGTTATTTTTGCTTTTATTTTATATTTATGTTTTTCTTTTATTTGTTATCCTTACTGCAAGTTAGCTGGAGAAATAATGTGAACTTTTTCATTGGGTCTAGGTTTCTATATATGTTTGCCTGTGAAGACATTGTCAGAAAGTTTATGTCATATGCCAGATCTGTTTTTTTCTGTTGTAATATGTGTGGCACTCATGAAGCTATTCAAGTAATCTGCAGATTAATCAGTTAATGGCAAAAGTCTATGATTTCACTGCTGATAGTTTGGATAGCTTACAGAAATTTCTGGAATTTTTGCATATTTCCGGCTTATGGGCTATCTAAAGTGCACATCGATTCATGTCTCGGTTGTGATTGTAGGATAAAGAAACTCTTGCAATGATGTATTACAGTGATTACGATGACACAGATTCCACGTTTTTCATTTCCTACTATGGCTCGGACTATTACTCAGCTTTGACTGAGCATTCTCATTTTCTGACCAACTCTGAAGGCATGATTTACATTCATTCTAAAAGCGCATGGACGTCAGCACCGCTGCCACGGGACACTGTGAACTGGATTTTATTCTCAAAGTCTGGCTTGCTTCAATATAAGACATTGTATGACTTGACTGTGAAACGTGTCATCAACTGGTGTCCTCCTTCACTTAGTCTTTTGTATCCAATTTTAACTGCTGGTATTTTTTTCGTTTTTTCTTTTCTTGGATGTTTTTATTGCTGCAGTAATCGAAATGAGACAACATCTGGAGATGAATATCCAGACCAAAAATCGGCGACCGTCAAGAGCAAGATAAAAACCAAAAATCGAGACTGTGGCTGATGATTTTAGACCTGAACAATACTTTCATTAAACTGACATAGAGAAGTAGAATCGTGTAGCAATTTAACTAGTCAATGTGCTTAGGTCAATTCGGCCTCCTACTTTAGTGGAATGGAAAATGTGTAGTAGCTTGCAGGGTACAAGGTGTGGCTGATTGACGAAGTGGTATGTTTTTGTGCTACACTGCACTGCAGATCCAATTCTTTGCTAGTGCAGGCAATGGACGGCTGCATAGTGTGGTACGGTATCATTAGCTCATGCCAATCAGCTGCCGCTTTCAAGATTGTAAAGTGCTTCTGGTCACAAGTCTGACTTATGTAAGCAGCACTGTATTGAGTACCTGATGATTATCTTTACCTTTGTTACTTTTTTCAGGTGATGGTAACTGTCTGATGAATGCTGTGTCACTGTATCTGCATTGCCATCAAGGCTGCGGTGTGTCACTGAGACAAACCGTGTACAATAACTTGGCCGAATCCGGAATATCAGCTGCACTGCGACAACGCTGGCAGTATGAGCGTACCTGGCAGAACTCAAACATACCAGATGGAGGACTGTACTATACTGAGGAGGTTGTTGTAGTAGCAGTGATGGTGATAGTAGTAGTTGTAGTAGTAACAGCAGCCACAGCTCTGCAGTCGTTTGGTACATTTTGCCTACACCGAAGCAAAACAATATTTTTGGTTTTTCTCTGTTTTTCATCCTAAGTACCCAAGCTTGTTGTTTAAAGGTCGCCAGTTTTTCTCACCCACCTCATTTAATGCCCTCGGTTGGTGTGCTTCTGGAGTATTTTTAGATCCTGAGAGCAAAGCCCTTCTTAGAGCTAATAACGACGATTTTGTGGCTTGGATTTTTGGTCATTTTGGCAGAGTGTCAACATAAGACGGACTGACAAACACCCAGGCTTTAGCAGTACCAGACATCTGCTGAGCAAGCAGTGCTGATGCCCTGTAAAAACAGCTTCTCTGGAACATAAGCGGGAAGTCACAGTAGTGATCTAATGAGTCACTAGTGAAAGTTATTTCAGATAGTGCATAATTTTTTTCAAATGATACGAAATGCTGCAGGATGTGATGGTTTATGTTATGCTGCCGACTGTGTTTATCAGGAATGGGATCGTGAATGGGAGAATCTGGTAAAAGCAGCGACCAGTCAGCTGCAGAAGAATGCATATCACTTTGCTTATGAATACCTCGAGGAGATCCACATATTCACGCTGGCCAACGTGCTGCGGCGTCCTATTATTGTGCTTGGAGAGCCGTTTACGTACGGCCGTGACGGCAAATCCATCGAGCAGAATAACTTTGTGGGAATATACCTGCCTCTGCTGTGGAAACCAACGTTCTGCTATCCATTCCCAGTCATCATTGCGTTTACCGTGGATCACTTCCAGCCGTTGCTTGGTCGTGCTAGAAGCAGCCTTAGTGTAGATGAGCCGGTAACTCATGATGCTGTACCCTTGGTCACGGCGGATCTGGAGCCGTTACGCATTCATTTCCTACTTCCTGACGAGCAAGGCAGCATTGCTAACAACTTTCTGCAGCAGTACCTACGCACGCACGAGGTAGCAGATATTTTTTACAATTTTCTCTTGAAGTGTTTTAGTGCTTGTGTTTTGTCATTTAGCTTTTTTAAGGACTCTGTAACCTGGTAAACTACACAGTCAGCATGTAGTCTTGTACAAAATATTTTAGCATTTTGGCAGAAAACAGCTGCATGGGCTCAAGTTTATGTTTATTGTCTCTGCTTGTTGCTGTATCTTTAGTTTGTTCTGTCACTTGATGCCGAATTGAAAGTTTCTACATAAGTGTGCTTTTTGCGCTTTGATTAGCATTCACTGTGATGTTGTTTGCAATTTGTGAAAGATATAGATGGTTTGTTTGATTGATGAGATTGAGTACCAGGACGGTGGTGGCACACAGCTGGTTCTCTGTGCTGAATTGTTCAACCGAGACGAGGACGCGTATGTACAGCGACTTATTGCACGATCCGAATCCAGTTCTTCTGACAGACATCACAACCCAGCTTCACTGACCTTAGCAACCACACATCGTGCTTCCAGCGGCCTCCAGTCTGCAAGCAAGACCACCGCAATAGCAGCTGTGCCTGGTAGGTCTAGTCTGCTACTAGTACTACCTAGTTATACTACCACTAGTATTACTGCTAGATAGTGATGTTATCATGGACTTTGTATTCAAGGCCAAGGACTTACAAAAAAGCAAGTACCAAGGTCAAGGACTGGGAACCCAAGGCCATGGCTAAGGATACATGCTCTTTGTCCTCAAGGCACGTGGAAGATGAGGACAAGTTCTCGAGGACACATCACTGGTACTGTACTAATACTACTACTCACCACTACTGTACTACAGTACTACCTCTACTAGTACCGCTACTACCACCGTGATAACAGCTGTTCCTGCTACTTTGAATTCTAACAATAACAATTCAGCCTTTCATCCTTCCATGGTAGGTGAATTATGAGTACTGACATGAGTACTTTGTTTGAAACTTAATTTGACCACTAGAACTTTTACGTTACTGTGATCTACATACGCTTGTATTTTATTGCATTTTATATGATTTCATTTACTTAATGCATGTGTTTTTTGAGTACTTATTATTATTAGGTGAATATTGTATTGTGTTGTACATTTTGAGCAGGGGTTGGTGGCTTGGCATAGTGGTAACACGTTTCATCCGATCAACGAAGTTACTTTATGCCGGGCTGGGTTAGTACTTGGATGGGTGACTGCCTACTGGCAGGTAAACCATCTTGGTATGTAACCAGCCGCTTAGGTCAACTCAGCCTTCTATTCCTCCGGGGTAGATAAATCAAGTACCAGTCCTTTTGGCTGGGGTTAAGGCAGGGTGCGTTCACCTGTGTTGGGTGGCAGGTAACACTGTGATCCCATATGGCAGGTGACGCTCTGTAGCTTTGAGATGGGTTTCCTATGAAGAGCTATCGCATTTAACCATTTAATCATGGGACATTTTTGGGGGGAGAGGGCTGGAGGGTCTACAGGCCCCAAAGGATTTATGATTTTAATTTTTTCTTTTAAATCATACCTTTGAAACAGTGTTGCTGTTGCAAGAACAATACATTACATAGATTGAGACTATCCCAATGATTACTGAGACCCCCAATGATTTACTAAAATGACGCCAGTACGCCACTGATTTTGAGCTAACAGTTTACAGCTGACTAGCTACTGCCCGGTGTAATTTGTAATGTGTGATGTTAATGCGTAGAAGCTGAACAGTGCTCACGCGTTGGATGCAGCAAAAAGGCGACAATGAAACCTCCTTCCACCCTGATTCTACTTCCTGGCGTTAATAAGCACAAAATCCTCACGTATTGTAAGTTGCGTTATATGTAGCTTTTTGAGTACTGACTGTGTGATAAGTTCTAGTATCTGTCTGTAGCGGGAAAACGGAAAAGGGATACAAATGGGAGAAAGATCACAAAGAAATTATGTGCGGCAATTTCTAGTTAATCTAGTATCTATCTGTGCAGGGTGTGCCGAAAAAAACATACTGTTTGTATCGTACACATTGTTTTAACAGTCTATGCATAATTTTTACGCGCGACAGCAGAATGCTTCGCGCATCTTTGCCATCGTCTGGGTGTTTGTCTGTCCGTCCGTCCGTCTGTCTGGCACACTCGTGATCTGTATCAAAACGGTGCAAGCTAGGATCACGAAATCTTCACTGTGGGCTGCCCCAAGGTCTCTAGTTTATCGTGACAAAATTTTGTGACACTGGGTGTAGGGGTTCCCCTCGAACGAGGGCGTCAAAGAGGGGTACCCCCCTAAAAAGACATCATTTTGCCATTATTGGCTCGAATAATGTGAAAACGATTGCAGATAGGTACATACATGCTGCTTATCATAACAAGCACTGGTGACAGGCTTTTTGGATTTATTAACATCGATGACCTTGAACGACCTTGAACCCCTCAAAAAGAGGTTTTTAGTGAATTTTTTGCAATTTTTGGATTCAGCGCACATTTCAACACTGAATTGCGACGAAATGGCTGGAGATAGAGCAAGACAACCTGCATATGAAATTTTCAGCATTCAACGTAGATTTTAGCAGTCCAAGTCCCGACCCCATAGGTTCAAGGAGGCCGGCGCAGGCGGGCGTCAAAGACAGCTACCCCCCTAAAAAGTGGTTATTTTACCACAATTATCTCGTGTAGCGTGAAAATGGTTGCAGATAGGCATAGACGTGCTGCTTATCATAACAAGCACTGGTGACAAGCTTTTTTATTGCTGTAAACGTCGATGACCTTGAATAACCTTGAACCCTCAAAATAGGGTTTTTTAGTGAACATGTGGCTTATCATAACAAGCAATATACTGACAAGCCTTTTATTGGTGTAAACATCGATGACCTTGAATGACCTTGAGTTTCTAAAATAAAGGTATTAGTTTTTTTTGGCAATCTGTGGCTGCGGCGTAGATTTCAAGAGTGAATTGCGTCAAAATGGATAGAGTTAAATCAAGACAACCTGCGAATAGGAACTGCTAAGGCTGTCGCGAGTCTCATGAGCTTTGCTCAAATTACTTGTTTTAACTAATGCAGGTTCTGTGGAAAGTGTGTAGAACACTTTGATGCGATTGTGTGTAATAAAGTAACATCATGTTATGCATGCATACATAGGTCGTGATTCTTCACTGGTGTGCAGTCAGAGTTCACTGAAATCGTCATCATCGACGTTGTCCACAATTCAGTTCTGTCACGTCCACGCGCCTCCTGGCAGTACAGCCATCACCGCAGTGCAGTCTCCACACATTGATACACCAGCAGAAGTACCCAGTGGCAATCACCTGGAACTTACTAAGTTCCATCAATCAGACAGTTCCATCGACAGGGAGACCAACAGCATTTCGGAGGATTTCAACAACGCCACTGCCGATTCGAAGAGTTACGTCGTAGTATTGTCGCGGCTGGCTAGTTGGAGAAGCAGTGAGACGGCCGGCGCCGGCACAATGTCACTGTACATGATGTCGTGCGGTACATTGGCGGGTGCCGGCTGCTGTAAGACACCCGGATGTGAGCGTCCAGTCCGTGACACTGGTAGTGGGTACTGTGTCGGTTGTCGAAACAAGGAGGCAATGGATGGAAACCGTGTGCCTGCTATTAGGTATCCTAGTGATGATGACGATGATGCCGCATCGGTTGATGATGGTGGTGAAGTTTCTGGCGCTAAGAGGAAGAGTGCTGGAGCATCGGCAAGAGTTGAAAGGCATTCGCTGCATCGTGATGGATGTAATGGTGATAATGATGACGATGGTAATGCATCGATTGATGACGGTGAAATTCCTCGAGGTAAGTTGGACAATAATATTAGTGGTGAAGCATCGGCAGAACAAGAAGTCAAAGTGTCTTCGTTGAATAATGACCATGATGACGATGATGATGAAGATGCTGATTTGGAATGCAGCAACAGCAGCAACAGCACACATTCACATGGCGTGAATCAACCAAACGCACATCTCCGTATGAATGGATCAAGACCAGATAATATTGATACTGATAGTAATGATTATAATATCGAGTCAGCATATAACAGCAGTAGCAGTACAATAGCGGTTGAAGTCACACACGATCCACACAGTATGAATGGATCCAAGCCACATGAAGCCAGTAGCAGCAGCAATAGTACCAGTTTCAGTCCATGTAGAGGACCTTATTGTAGCAACGCAGGTCTCATAGAGCGGCGAGGTCTGTGCGAAGCTTGCTACAAAACTCTGTATGCAGTCAACTGCAGTCTGTGTCATGGCACTTCGCCCGATGACTTGGACTAAACAGTCCTCTATCATCCCGCATGCACTGCCTGCATTCCTGGGACGTGTCATTGTGTCATCCTCAGGATTCAGTCTATCTGTGGTTTGACACCCCAAGGTCTTGTTGATAAGTGACAAAATTATCTCGGCTTCGTAGTTAATATTAAGCAATATAGCGTATCTCCTAGTTATTATTAAAGTGTGATATTTTGTGCTTAGTTTAGTAGGAATTAGTTATCAGAACTTTGTCACTTGGCAGTTTTCTTTGAATTGATGGCATTTCATTTTTAAAACAGGCTGCTGCCCCTGCATCGTGCATGACTAAGTTACTTCTTTAGTACATTTGCCCGTAATGAGATTGAGGTTTTACGTGTGATAAGTTTACACCCAATACTTATTCGCAACAGGTGACATAGAAACAGCAACTTTATACTCTGCCTACTGTTCTGAAATCATTTTATGTATTCAAATTGCATGTATTACTCAACTATATACACCGTGGGCCATAAAAACGTGCGAGTTTACTTTTGTCCATTATTGACTGATTTTCAAAATTCTTTTACTGGCACACTCTGCAGACAATTTGAAATAATGTGATTATTACATATCCTACCACACGGTAAATGTGTTTCTACACTACCTTGTGAAATATAAATGTAAGCAAAAGTCTACAATAATAACAAAAATTTAGGTAAATGAAAAAACGCTTCAGACCAACATTGTAATGAATGATTCGTATGACACTAGACTGTGTTATACCCATACAGTCTAGTGTCATACAGACCATTCACCGCAATGTTGGTTTAGAGTGTTTTTTCAGTTTTACCAAAATGTTTGTTATTATCGTTATGTATGCATATTTCATTGATATTTCACAAGGTAGTGTAGAGGCGCATTTACGATGTGGTGGGATCTATAATAATCATTATCGCAAATTGTCTGCAGAGTGTGCCAGTGAAAGTAGTTTGAAAATCGGTCAATAATTTGCAAAGATATGGACAAAAATAAAGTGGCTCGTTTTTTGGCCCACCCTGTAGTATACACTGTATATTTCGTCACTTGTTGCCAGTTACGAATGACATTGATCTGTTGGCAGGCAGCAACTTCTGCTGCTGCATTAGTGCATTTCAGTTTTTTTTTCATATGACATTTATGGTGTACAGGGTGGGCCAAAATGGCACCATTTTTTTGTACGCCTCATAACTTTACCAAATATTAACTGATTTTTAAAATTCTTTCACTGTCAGAATCAGGAGACAGTTTGCAATAAAACTATCACTATAGATCCCACCACACCCAAAGTGTGTCACTACACTACCTTGTGAAATGTCGGTGTCTTAAGAATAAGAATTAAAAACAAGACGACTTTTGTAACAACACATTTTAAGAAATTGACAACAAAAACAACGTGTTTTTGTCTCAGTTATTGTCTACAAAATTACATCTCACAGTTTTCACGTCAAATGTTCAATGTTTCTGCCTTGCTGCTGGACGACACGTCCAAGTCGGCGACGCCTCTGACCAGTGGCACGATTAACAAAACGCTGTGGCAGTTTTCCCCACTGACCTATACGTTAATATATTGGTTTGCCCCACTCAGTGGCAATGGCTTTCTTTAGTTGGTTGACTGTCGTGGATTGCCAACATTGATAGGCCATCTGTTGAAGAGCATCCCGAACAGCATAATCGACCGGATTTAACGTCGTCGGCTTGAGTGCGTCATCTGATATTTTACGAGCGACACACTTGAGGCGTGGTGGAATCTATAGTGACATTTTATTACAAATTGTCTCCTGATTCAGACAGTGAAAGAATTTTGAAAATCGGTTAATAATTGGTGAAGTTATGAGGCGTAAAATAAATGGTGCCCTTTTTTGGCCCACCTGTATACAGATTACTTTCGCTGCCACTGAAAGTCATTGTGTTGCCAGTCTTACTGTAGTATAGCTGCGGTTAAACGTTGATGAATACCGTAATGCAGTATTTCTTGTCTAATAGTGTAGCCTAACATGACATTCGTTCATGGGGCATTAGAAAGGTTTGGGCTATGACCTGTAAATGGCGGATGGGTAGTCTACAGTACATTTGGATGATTTGGCCTTTTGAAATCTTTCCATGTGTTTAGACTGCCTTTACTGCAAAATCAAAGTAAGTGACATTTTTGTATTAGGGGTGAATTATACGTTTTT
>Ga0209671_1008639_pt1 | contig 10654 bp, 6 predicted proteins | sample WorMetHERISLAND2_2_FD_187401 | JGI IMG/M metagenome (GOLD analysis project Ga0209671, IMG submission 187401) | Marine gutless worms symbiont microbial communities from Max Planck institute for Marine Microbiology, Germany - Olavius geniculatus... | ecosystem: Host-associated > Annelida >...
AACTCGGTCTGTGTAAGAATGAATGAATAAATGAGTAGGGTTTAACGTCCCACCCAACAAAGCATAAGTCATTTTGGGGACGGCCTTTGCAGGCAAATTGCACATACACATAATAACGAAAAAAAGTTTAACCTTTACAGAAATTTTAACCATTATAAAACACGAAACACACAAAAAACGACAGAAACCTAAAATTGTAAGAACTGCCAATTATAATTGTGCATATGTATCGAAAATGATAGTTCTGATAATCTTCCCTGTTATCCTCCAGACAGTCATCAATCTCATAATGCTGTCTATAACTCGGCTTGTGTATGAGATATCTGCGAGATTTTTGTGTCTATGTGGGGGGTTTTCGAGGATGGGCCAGCAAATGCTGCCAATTGATTTTTACTGGGACTGACCCTCGTTGCAATGGGAACGAAATTTGGGACGAAATGGGCTATAACTCGACATATGTACAAGATATCTACGAGATTCCTGCATCTAACAAGGGGTTTTGAGGGTGGAGCAAATAATTTTAAATACGATTAGTTAAATTAGCATTATTGAAGTGTTTTCCGGGCCTATATTAAGCGGGTGATGTGTGCAATATTAGTGTGTGTATGGCCATTTCTTGGATGTAAAAGAAATTTTGTTCAGTATTGACAGCAATGCAGGCCAGCGGTGACGTCATGTCTGACGCGTGTCGTCTGGTTTGTTCAGTCACGCCATTAGGTAGTAAGTAACAGTTATAAGCGGCTTGGTTACAGTAAGAAATAATCTGAAGCGCAATATCTTTGTACTGATCACCAGTAGGAAAGCAGTATTTTAGTCATAAAACAGCAAATATAAATGTACAAAATATCAGTTTATACACTTGTTAACGGCAACATTTAAGGACTTGCACATCAAAAACAGCAAAAATTACAAAAGGTGATATTATTCAGCAGCACATTGACACACAGTCAGTGTGATGCGGGCAATATCACCTTTTGTAATTTTTGCTGTTTTTGATATGCAAGTCCTTAAATGTTGCCATTAACAAGTGTATAAACTGATGTTTTGTACATTTATGTAATGGTAATGGCAGTTCTAATAAGACAGTCATCAATCTCATAATCCTGTCTACTGGAGGGCAGGGGGCCTGAAATGGATTTATGGGCATGAAAAAGGCAAAAAAATGCTCGTAGCATGTAGGTTAAAAATTTTGTTAGTTTGAGAGCACAAACTTGCATTCAAACAAAAAATCTGAGCTTATGCTCATGAGACGCGCGAGACCTTATGGCAGTTCCTGTTGGCAGCTAATATATCGGTTTATCTCCATCCATTTTGTCGCACTTCACTCTTTTGCAGCCCAAAATCGCACAAAATCACTAAAATCCTCTATTTTCTAGGTTCAAGGTCATGCAAGGTCATCGATGTTGATACCATTACCAGGCACGTCACCATTGTAGTTATGAAAATATAGCCAAATTTTGACAAAAAAACCGCATCATTCAACGCCATCTTACCTTAGGTTACTGCTAAGATAGGGTACCCACAACTTTAAACATTCCTGTAAAATCTAATTCCATTGTATAAATTCTAACACCTATTCCTAAAAATACCCAGTCCTTTCATCTTTCAGTAACTGTCAACATCGTAGTAATGAGCATGGTAGTTATTAAGATATAGCCTAAAATGAACCCTAACCTTTTCTTATCCCCTTTTCTATGAGTCCCCCAATTATGTAAAGGTGCACCGTAAATTCCGTAATCGATCACCGTTGATCGATGTCATATTTTTCATTAAGTTTCCATAAAACTATATATCACCAAAATCCCTATATATCACACTAATAAATGCGATATTTAGTATTTCTCGCTGTTTGTTCTAATTCACGTACTCTGACAAAATGTGCGATATTCATCCGACGTCATGTACGGGGCCACATCCCTTTTCGACCTACTTAGTCAAAATTCACATTTTCCACTAAGTCTGGATATGTGAATCCAGCACCGATGGAAAGCTTGTTGGATAAGGATTCTAGTGGACCAAACCGTTTTCAAATCCGTTCAGTAGTCTGGCTAAAAATTAGGGTGTTCAGTTAACTTAGTATACAAATACTGATATCCACTCTTGATCAAACAACAAGCTAGTTGCATGGCGCCCTCTGGCGATCGCTTTTACACTGGGTGTACTATAGTCAGGCTTGCGCATGCCAATTTTTCTCCCCCTCGTTCGGGGTGACCCCCTTCACCCAGCAGCATAAAATTTTGTCACAAAATACTAGAGACTCTAAGCTATCATATGGTGAAAACCCAAAGTCTCTATCTCACCTGGTCTTGAAACGGTACCGGGTTGTGACAGACAAACAGACAGAATTACCATAGCTAACACGTGCTATACTATATTATACTATGCTAGCTCTCGCACGTAAAAATCACAACTAGAGTTGGGAGACGGTTGTCCCCTCCCCCTCTCGGTTTCATGCCACCGTGTCTGAGCCAGCATAACAATGAGCTGGAATAGTTAGTCACTGCAGAACAGTACTATCAAAAACATACATAGAAAATTTACAAACACAAAAGGCATCGGAATGGTCATATGGTTTCAACTTACTTGAAAACAACAATAAACAAAATTGTATCCGACCAATCAATGGACATCCTATTAGGCACACAGTAATACCAAAAATCTAATAAAACGACATACATTACCGTGTATGCAAGATACAGACATAATAGACAACAAAGTTTACATTCAACAGACAGCTAACACCATGAATTTTTTATATTCTATGTTCCTCTCTTCGATATACATATACTCTGGTAAATTTTAAGTAGACAACCAAAACACCCAACTCAGAAACGGCTCCAACACGTCTGATCCTTGCACATACCTTTTCCCAACAACAATGCTAAGGTCCCGTTTTTCCATGCACATTTGATGGCCGATCAAATTGATCTCCGATCAACTTTGGGACTTGATCGGAGATCATCGCAATGATCGTTTTTCCATCGCCAATTAGTGGCTAATCGTCCATCAAATCTCCCATCAAGTTGATGGCTGAATATTGGTGGATCAAGTCAGATAACTGACGATTAAACGTGGCGATCTGCAGTTCGTTGCTTATTCGCACCAGAAACATTGCTTCACTTCGCCGGCCAGAACGGTAATTCATGCTGCAGCATAAAGTTCCATAACGATCGATCATTGATGAATTTATACTGTGTACGATTGTTTTGTGAAGAAATAAAATGGATAGACGCTCCCGCATTGATTTGCGATAGAATTATTGTTGACAGCAGACGATATCGTTGATATCGTTGCTATGACGACGTTTACTAGCTACAGCGTCCACTTGCAGCGCATGCTGGGTAATTTAGCACAACACTGCAAATCGAGGTCAGCTATCAGCCAATCAGACTGGCATAAAGTAGGCTCAGTTGACGGCAGATCAACTAATCGCCGATCACGTAATTGGAGATCAAAAATGCACGGAAAAACGAAACACAGTTGATCGATGATCAATTCTGAACATCGAGTAAATCGGAGATCAGTAAATCGGAGATCAAATTTGATTTGATTGGCGATGGAAAAACCGAACCTAAGTAAAACGTACAATAACTGGCCATTAACTCAAAAACTTTAAAACAAATAAGCCTACAGAAAATCTACATGGTGTTTCGACAAAAAAACTCCCATTTCTTTCGTTCACAACTCAGTCAAATGACCAACAAATTTATCCAAAATTTTAGCAGCAACAGCTTTGAGGAAGTAATATAAAGAAATAATTCAAAATACTTGAACAAAATGTGGCTGTTATTTAAATATCATTTGCTAGTTGTGATGTAACAGAAATATTGCGAAACGTGTTGTGACAACAAGCCTGCTCATCTCAACTGGTGCCAGCTGCCAAGCGGTGAATACAATTCCCTCAGCCATGAGAGATAAAATTTCAGTAAAATTTATTGTCACCCTACTTAGTGTAAAACAGAGAAAATGAGTGCCTTTTTACTGATAATCGTGTACAAGGTGGCCCAGAAAAATTTCCCAACTTTTTTTGTCAGAACTTTGTCAAATCTCCACCAAACTTGACAATTTTTGGCACACGAATGGCCGAGACAATAGAATTATGTGAAGTACACTCAATTTCCACCTCATTTAATTTATGTCAATGCACTACCATGTAAAACAGATGCTGCAAATTGTTACATTACACGGTAATTATCAGTATCAGATTGCTCACCTTTTCATAATAATAATAATTTTAATTTAATAACTTAATTCTAATAATTTCACATTATTGAATATTTTATGCTGAAAATAGCAGACAACAAAACAGCTGACTGATGAGCTCAAAACACATCTACCGGGTAATCCATGTATGAGTGCTGTGCAGTTTGATCAGTTGATCGTTAATGCCGCTATCAGCCGTGGTGCCACGTCTAAGCCATTGTGTACACATTGAACATAAATTTTGATAACTTAGAAGCATATTTTTACATAAACTTATAATTATGCTAAATAAATCACATTTTAGTTTATTGCAGGCTTAATTAAGTTGTTAGAACTTCTACAGGCACATAAAAACTCAACATTATGCAACAATTTGGAGCATCTGCTTTCAACACGGTAGTGTGTTGACATAAATTAGGTAAGGTGGACATTGGGTGTACCTCACATAATTTTATTTTTTTTCTCGACGTTTATCATCAGTTCCACTTAAAAACTTTTGTAAATTCGACCCAAGGTTCATGCTCAAAAGCATTTCTATTTTAATCTTGCCAAACGCTCTCATTAAACATCTTTTGAAACCTAGATGTTTCCGTGCTACTTCAGCATCTAGAACTAACATTTATGGATTGCTGAACACATCTACAGTTCTGGGCTTATCAAGAAAACTTGCAGCTTTTCTTAACTCCTTACTAAACACACTTTCACTTTCAGACAATGTAACATAACGACAAAACATTTTACTTGCATGGCACCATCTACAATACCTCCTTTATAACAAAGCATTGGACTATGGTAACTGTGAGCAGAAGTATGGTACAAGTTGATTCAGACCTCCCACCCTATGAGACTTGTCTTTCAGAAAACCCAAATTCAGCACATTTATCAGGACATTTTCCAATTAGTTGATCCAGCAAGTACAACAAAAGTGAACAAAACTGAAGTCTTGCAAACTTACAAAAACGACATTTCAGTAACTGGCTACAAATATGACAGATGAAGTAGATGACAGTCATTTTTCTCTCTCAATTTTTCAAGATTTTTAGTACAAATCTATTTATTTCATGGCATTTAAGGATGAGCTCGAAATTTCAAGAACCTCTGAATAAGTGGGAGGCCTGTTAGTACGCACGTAGTAAGTACCTGCCGAGCAAGTAAGCAAGTTTCTGTTCAAGTTCACTCAGACTGGCTGCTAAACTGCTGTTTAATGACCTGAGTCTTAGAGCCTGAAGATGATGGAGACTGAGGCTTTGTAGTGAGATATTTGTGGTAGCTCTGAGCCATTGAGTGAACGATGGAAATGACGAAGTAGACAACCATCACTATTACCACCTTCTCAAACAACCACGACAACCAGCTCGTCTCCTGCAACAACCAACACATAACATGCTGATTTAACAACAATAAATTATAGAAGAAAATCACAGACAAATACTGTAAATAACTCTGCTAATGCAACAAAAAACCGCAAAATCCATGTTTAACTAAGATGACCATTAAAAAAGCACATGTGGTTCATTACGAAAAGTATGATGAAAAAATTTGGTCTTACACTTGCTTGACCAACTCCTTGCTTGTGATGCAACTTCGCCTTCTGCGCTCGCAAATACTCTTCAAACGGCGCCTGCAGAGATGGACCAAAGTGTGGAATGCACCTGTGACAAAAATACAGGATGAAGGCTAACACCCACATATATTTAAATAAGTATCATGGTTCTTTTTCTGTTAACACAGCTACAAAGTTCTTTAGTCACAGACTGACACAAATACAACAGCAAAATGAGCATATACTGGAAAAATGACTAACAGAAATGAAACAATAAACGACAAAAAGTTTAATCTCATTCAAGCATACTCAAACAAACCATTTCTGGACAAGTTTTCACTAAGAGTTAGTGATGACATCAGTAGTACAGTGTACAAATGTCTCCAGTTGAAAAGATATCTAAACTTCTTACCTTAATATCAAAAATTAGATGGTTAAAATTCTACAGATATGCCAAACCAACATCCACCTGTGACCTCATGACCTCATAAAACATTCTTCTCTGTTATGATATGCACTACTGATTTGATGGAAAAGCCATCAATAGATACCATAGATATTACCAAAACAATATGATGTCCAGAGGTAAACCAACATACAAATGAAGAGCAACAAGAACAGTGGAGGAAACTGGAAACACAACGATAATAGTACTAAGTAAACATCTCCTCAAAACCTGAGACACATGGCACAGCAACCACGCACAAAACGATATGCAGCAAGCGGAAGACATTGCAATAATAACCTGATAAGTTTGACGACCTCTTCAACATGACGCTCACTGAAGATGAAAACCACAAACACTTTCTGCGCAACAAAAGCATGAACAGCACGGAACACATGAGCCATACAGAAATAACCCATCTGATAGATACATCAATGACATCACTATGGAAATGTTGAAAACAATATCGATAAAAATCAAACTGATACTTTGCTCTGGAAAATGCATGATCAATGGAGAAATATTTCCCAGTGATCGCTCATCAGAGATCACCACATAATTATTGACCAATCATCAATCACCATCTTCTCTGATAATCGATGACCGCTGCCACGAACACAACTAATGTTGGCCGTTGTTCTAGCCAGTCCTTTTTCCAAAGTCACCTCCAAAAAACCTTTGAAAATATTAAAACACAAATTTTTACTGGGCTAATGACCTGCTTGTTATCTAAAGCACCAAAAAATGTCAGCTAGTAAACAGTAGTAGAAGCAGCCGCAGCAGCAGCAGTAGTAGTAACAGAAGTATGAAGTTCAAAGACAACTGTAGTGATTATTCACCAGACCTGAATGTGCATCTTAATGACGGCTTTGCCAATTAGTGTTGCACCAAAGAATGTACCAAAAGGAATTAGAAAATGTCCACATGTGATTCCAGCCAGATCAAACAATGGGTTAGGAATCTGCAACAAAGCATGCAATGCACGCAATCAGTTGGCAACAAAAACCATTCGCTATTTCCCAGAAACAACTAAATCCTTGTTTGTTGCACAGCAGTGGACATACACTGGTTCACTGACAGTATCAATCACAGGTTCTTACTATCAACAGCATCTTTACCATCTATGGCCCATTCCATCTAGTCAGCATCATCAGATCAGGTCTTGATCATTCAGCAATAGATCGAGGGCAGAATTGCAAAAGATCATATCTACAGTTGTCCATAGCAAAACATCCTAACTACAAACTACACTGTTCTTCAAAATGTTACTTGAATATTTAATTCATTACAAAATGAAATGCAGCAAACAAATCTGTCTGTTATTTATTAACAGACTCTACAAGAACATTAAGAACACTGGGGAAAAAAGAGTCCAAACTAGAAATATGTTCTGTGGAACGAGGTATCTGTCCCACTGCCACACTATAGCTGTCACAATTTAGCATTTTCTGCTTTTACTTCATGGTGCACAGCCGCAAGGCCAGTGTACAGTGTAACTAGTTGAGCGTACATATTTACAATTATATATAAAAAAACTGCAAGCAATTCATTTTATGTTGTATAAGTGCTGACGTAAAACGGCAAAAATCAAAAAGTATAAGCCCGAACTAATGTATTAGCTTAGACATTTAAGCTGTTCTCAGTAGCCAGATATAAATGTCTAAGCTAATACATATTATTAGTTATGAGTTATTGCTGTTTTTGCAAAAATCCAAAATGGCAGCCGCCGCCATATTGGATATTATTTTTGTTCAACATCTTGACATACGTGCATGTAGGACGTCCAACATAATACACATGCCAAATTTCGTGCAAATATGTGCAATAATAAACGAGTTATCAGCGATAAATGAAATTCAAATTGGCGGCCACCGCCATCTTGAATTTATTATTTTTGTTCATTTTGGTCAAATGTTCCATTTCCGGTAGCAGCCGTCTACATTACTGCAAAATTTCATTCATTTACGTCAATCGGTGGCCGAGTTATTGCTGTTTGTGCAAAAAATCCAAGATGGCGGCCGCCGAATATTTTTCTTAGTTTTGAGTTTCATTAAAATCGGTTAAAAGATGTGAAAGCTGTGAGGGTCGAAATTTCGGCCTTCCCATTGATATGGAACATCGCTTACAAAACAGCTTGTTGCTATCGCACAAGCCGTGATTGTGGTGTCAGCGTACTGTAAAGACACGATTAACTACACAGAAGTTCAAAAATGCAAAGAAATTTTATCGGATTTGTAGTACCAACTTACAAGAAATTTGAGCTAATGCTCACGAGATGCGCGAAAGCCTACAGCAGTTCCGGTTCAGTAGTTCAGCTGAAAATGGGGGTGTTCACGCTAAGTTAATATAAAAATACCAAATTCTTTATCTGGATCGCATAAACCTAATAATAGTTCCGTGGCACCACCTTGTGAATGATATATACTTGTGTCGCACTGGGGATACCGTTGTTTGATGCCCTTGTGCGCAGGTTTCCTTGAACCTAAAAAGTCGAGACTTGGATCGTTGAAATCTACGTTCAATGCTGAAAATTTTGTAGGCAGCTTGTCCATGTCTATCTCAATTCGCTCTTGAAATGTGTCTCGCAGCCCGATATTGCCAAAAAAATCCATAAAACCCCTATTTTAGCGTTCAAGGTCATCCAAGATCATTGAATTTGGTGGCAATCAAGAGCCAGTGTACGACTTCCTATTGTGATTAATAGTGATTAATAGTAACCTAGGCCCTATCTCGCACCATTACTGAGATACAGCGACTTATTGCCTAAAAATCGCAAATTTTTCCCACCCCCCTCTCATTTAGTACCCTCATTCAAGGTGACTCCCTTCGAATTTATGGAAAAATTTTACGGTTCCTGAAACTAGAATCTTCCAGGCAGCCGACGGTGAAGATTTGGTGATCCTAGCTTGCACTGTTTTTGACTGATCCACCCGTGTGATGGACAGACAGATGGACGGACAGAATTGTAATAGCTAAGACGTGCTGAAAGCAGTAGCTGCTTTTGCACGTAAAAAATGAATCACATAAAAGGTGGTATATCATCAACTCTGCGCACGAGATGCTGTTACCTACTCCCTCCACAGTTCTCTGTTCCCTGCATTGTAGAACGATATCATTCTTTGTAGAGCTGTTGATATCTTAAAATTTTATACTTCTTCTATGGTCTTTTTCAACATCTATGTCTCTGCCAATTATAACACAATATAACTAACACTAGTTACATGAATGTGTTTTCATAAATAAACAATTAAATTACATGTAATTTAACATCAGCTATAAAGCGAAACTTACCGAGGCACATAGCAGAATGCCAAAAAAGCCGACTTTCTGGACGAGGTTATGAACAAAAATCTTGCCTCTGTCCAACAGACCCTAGTAACAATAAGCAGCATACACGTATAAACATCCTTATAAATACAGATTTCAGAGAAGCAAATATCGACATCACCATATTCATGGTTGCAATATCTATGAAGAAATTTTGATCAGCACATGAAATGCATTCTATCAAGTAATTAAATATAAAAAACTTACCAGTTTACATCACAGGCTGAACGGTAGTTCAAGCCCTGTGTTAATGGCGACTTCTCTTTCTTATGGGAAAGCCAAAAATTCGACCCCCCCACAGAATCAAAACCCCTGATCTGATTGAGATAAAATTTGGCATGGTTGATTATGTCGGCGAGATGACCCCTCATGCAAAATTTCATGTAAATCCCTCCAAGGGGGGCTTCCCAGCAAATGGGTGAAATATACGCAAAAATTTTTATATCCATATACCTTTATTTCTTCAACTCACCTACAGGTCAAACCCTTCGGCAGATTTTTGCGCGCTATGGCTCAAACGACGCGGCCTCGCGCTAGGATGTGCCTTTTGGGGGTTAAAAAATTTGAAATTAATATTTAACGTATTTATTCACAAAAATCGAAAAAATTACAATGGCGCCTATGGGGAAAATTAAGCAATTCTTTAAACGGTCATAACTTTGGCTGTGTATAAGATAGAGTCGTAATTTATGGTTCTAGGTATGGTTTTCAGGGATGGCGAATCTAACGGTGTCATTTAATTTTACCCCGGACCCTCCCTGGTTGCCATGGTAACGAAATTTGGGACAAAATGGGCTATAACTTGGCTTGTATAGGAGATTTTTGTGAGATTTTTGCGCCTATAGGGGGGTTTTCGGGGATGGGCCATCGAATGCTACCAATTGCATTTTCCCCAGACCGACCTCCTTTGCCATGGCAACGAAATTTGGGACAAAATGGGCTATAACTGGGCTTGCGTAGGAGATTTTTGTCAGATTTTTGCACCTATAGGGGGTTTTCAGAATTGAATGCTGCCAATTGCATTTTTCCCCGACTGACCCCCGTTGCCATGGCAACGAAATTTGGGATAAAATTGGCTATAATTCGGCTTGCGTAAAAGATTTTTGTGCCTAGGCTTATGGGGGGATTTCGGGGAT